>Ga0209645_1001858_pt1 | contig 10339 bp, 14 predicted proteins | sample ETNvirenome_6_30_FD_184070 | JGI IMG/M metagenome (GOLD analysis project Ga0209645, IMG submission 184070) | Marine viral communities from the Pacific Ocean - ETNP_6_30 (SPAdes) (version 2) | ecosystem: Environmental > Aquatic > Marine > Oceanic | place: Pacific Ocean | collected 2013-06-19
AGGTTTTATATCGCTGGGTCTGTAATTGTTTAACTGAAGTAATCCCTTCTCGTCTTTAATTATTGGGTCTTCAATAGACTTAAACAAATCAGGTCTATAAACACTGGTCTCAACCAGTTGTGCATTATCAAAAGAAACAAAGTTTGTAATTACTTCAGATATCTTTCCTCCATAAATATGGCCATAAGTAATCTGAATAGACTTTTGTTTATACTCGCAACCAGTAGACTTGTCGTACCACTTATCATCTTCTTTTTGGTATATGACATTCTGAAGGAATGTTTGGGTTTCTTTCTCCTGGTCCTCATTGAGAAATCCTGCGAGTACATCAGAAGACTTCTTATTCCTATAATAACCATTCATCTTATAGAGGTAAGTCTCAAAGTGTTCATCAAAGTAAGCCTTGTCGTACTCTTCTTTTTCCAAAGACTTCTCTATATGTCTAATCTCTTTGGACAACACCAGGTCATCTAAAGGGTCATTGAAATTACTATTAACTTCCTCCAGGGTTAAATCTAAATTGTTATGCTTTATCTCTTGTGCAATATAAAATAAGAAGTTAGCCCTTCCACCTTCTCCTTCTTGAAGTCCAACACTTGAAGAAATCAAAAGGTGTTTCCTCCAGGTTATTCTAAACTCACATTGAGATTTACTTAAAGGGTTTCCTCTAGGTGATAAACATTTGGTCTCTTTATTCTTTAGGTCCCTATGAGTACCATAAGGCATAAACAACCAACCTCCAGGTTTACCTTTAGGAATTGTATAACCACTAGGTAAAGTGTGAGAGGTATCTACACCTTTCTTAAATACTTTTTTAAGTTTCTCTTCAAAGGCTTTTGCAAGTTTATGAGCCTCTTCTACATCAATCCACTCATCAAAGTATTTATGTAAATGGAATTTAAAACTTGAAGAATGATAGATTATAACTTCACTATCCATTCTAAATATGTTTCTACAAATATCTTTAGGTTTCTCTTCAAAATCTAAATCCCAAGCTATCCAACGACAAAGCCCTTTGCGTCCCTCGTCAGTATTTATTATCTTAACTGGTGATATCCCAAAGTATTCTTGACCTGATAAATGTTTCTCCCAATCAATATGTTGGTATTCATAGGTTGCACCTTTAGTCTCTAAACCTTTTTTGTTTAAAGTGTATCCAGTAAACTTCCCTCTCTCACCTATCGCACCTTCTAGTCTTTCTTCTAACTTCATATTAATTGTCCTTTCCATTTTTCTTTTTCTTATCTTTTGGTGTGAGATAGTATTGGTGTCTTACTTTGCCATTCTCTAACAAAGTGTGTTTCTGCTTAAAGTCATAATCAGGATTGTTTTCAGGCAACATCTTATTATGCTTTTTAATATCTATACCCAGGTCTTGTGCAAACTCTCCAATAGTGTGAAGTCCATTGTAGGCCCTGGTGATTTCGTTATGGCTCTTTATGATTTCTCTATTGGTCTTCAGGTTATCCTGATTGACCTTTGCCATTTCTCTATTGTGTTTAATAGCCTCATCATAAAGGTCTTGTAATTCTTTTAACTCACTCTCGTAATGCTCTTTGAGTTCTTTAATTTCTTTTTGATGATTTTCTGTTTTGGTTAAAAGGTCTTTGTTAATCTTGTCAGTCCATACTTGTCTATTTCTAGTCCACAAGTCCATCATATAAGACTTCCTCTCAATATCTTTTGAAAGTCTCTCTAATACTTTGTCTTTTTTAATGATGTATTTTTGTTGTTTCTTAACAAGGTCCTCTAATTGTTTATATCCAACTAGATGGTGTTTACATAAGCCATACTTAATTACTTCTTTTTGGCTATACTCTTTGGGCTTTTTCTTTGCCATTTGTGTTCTCCTTAATGTCTCCACTGCAAGAACACTCCGACTTTTTATCTTTAATTAACTTCTCTACGACTTTCGCATTTGATAGGTGTAATCCTGGTACCAAAGTCTTCTGTAAATCATTTAATTCAGAATAAGTGCTTTCCTTCAGGGAGACTGATTTATATTTCCATTTATCAGTCATTATGTTGTCCTCTCTTTTCCACACACACTTTCGTTCTTTCTGTTATTGTTATTCTTTCTTTGGTTCTCTAGGTCTTCCTCTTCGGCCCACTTCTCAAATTCCTCTTGAAGTTCAGCTTTAGTCATAAAATAGATATTTGGTTGTGAGAAATACTTACTATCTTTTGCAAAGTTATTTACACTTCTCCAACTATCTAAATTCTTTATTACTTTATTGAAGTCTCTAATATCAAAAATCCTATCTCCATCAGGCATATCAATAATCTTATTGTTGGCCTCTAATATTTTGAAAGCCTTATAGTTTTTAAGTTCGGTGTTGTAGTCAACAAGTTTGGTATATTTAATAGCCATTACATTCTATCCTTAATTATGTTGACCAATCCTCCAGGTCCAAACTGATTTTCTAATTGTTTAACTTCTAATTCTTTTCTTAAATTTGCTCTCTCTTTTATTATTTCATTTAGAGGCTTTTCAGGAATAACTGGTTTAGGTTCCTTAATCGGTGGGTCAAACTTAATGTCTTTAGTAGGTTCAGGAAATATATTTAAGTTTGTATTGATAATGTTTTCTTGTTTTGGTTTCTTATATACACCAATCATTTTCTTTTCCTGGTCTGTAAGTAATTCAGGGTTGGACTTATAACTCTTCCTTAATATTTCTCTTACCTCTTTCATTTCTTTTGGATTGCCTCTAGCACTACTCATTATGGCCTCCCACCCAACAGACTTTTGTCTTTGGGACCTTTCACTTAAATATGTACTGGGGTCGTTGTTATCAAATTTCTTTGGAGGTTGTTTAGCATTCTCCATATCAATAATGTTTGGATTGTCATAGTGAGGTGGCTTTGGTCCATCTTCATATTCATATAATAATCTAGATAGTCTCTCTTCAAAGGTTTCAACTCTAGGTCTCACCTTAACTGGTCCTCCAGTGTTATACTTTTGGATTGTCTTTGTTTTAGGAGGAACACTTCCAGGTTTTCTCACTGGGTAGTTTTTCTTTTGGATTTTATTCAAAGTGTTCTCAAAAGGACCAATCTTATCTGTCATTAACTATCTCCTCTAAATCATTAAGAGGACTACACTCTTCGTTTTCCTCATCAATATACTTTTGTAATTCTTCTTCAGTTTCTTTGGGTGCCTTAAAATAATCGTCTAACCACTCTTCAAAATCACTAGCTTTGTATTTTGTAGGTGTGATGTCTAACCAATATTTAAGGTTCACCCAAAATCTATTTGTCTCTTCAAATGTTGGTCGGTCTGCCATTAGTTATTTCTAACTCCCTTCAACATTCTATTAAGAAGTGCCTTTGCCTGACTTTTTTCCTCACTTGTCATAGAGGCAACCAGTTTTCCTGGTTCAAAGTATTGTGAAAGGTTTATCTTCTTAACTTCTTTTGGTTGTTTTATTTTGGCCTTAACTGGACCACCATCAGCAAGAAATAAAGTTTTTAAATCTTCCTCGCTTAAAGTATCTAAAAAGTCTTTGAAGGTTCCTTTAAATCCTTCCTTCCTAGCCTCATCAAATACTCTTTTCATATTGTCCATTAGTTCCAAGTCTATATGTGTCATTGGGTCTTTTTCAGCGACCTTCATTTCACCCTTCCCAACCATAGCTTTATCTATATTGTTTACTGGCATTATAGATTTACTCCTTGTTGTTGGTCCTCTCGTACTTCGGTTGGTTGTTGTTCAACTTCAGTAAGCCCTGAAAGGATATCGTTTTGTGGTTTACCAGTGACGAGCTTAACCACCTGGACTACTTTAAGTCTTAATGTGCAACCAATCCCAATAGGCATATTCCAACCATAAGGCTCACATATAATTTTCAATATGCTATCACCCCATATTTGTTGGTCCTCCATTGGCCTCTTCTTTGCGTCTACAATTTGAGGCTTTTGAGTAAAAGGCTTTCCATCATCTTTACGAGTTCCTTTTGCTGAAAGTTTAAAATTAAAAATAATTTTATCTCCAACTTCCTTGTAAGGTAATGGTGCTTTCTTAACTGCTTTATTTGGATTGTCGTTGTGTTGTAGTTTAATCTGTTCAGCAATAACACTTTTAATCTTATGGATTAAAGGTTTACTATCTTCAAGATTACACTCTAACTTTGTGTGATACTCCCCATCTGTTTTGAATTCAGTATCAGGGTGAGTAAGATAAGGGTAAATGGCTTTCCCTTCAGGTGAAGTAAAATATTTATCCATTGTTGTTCTCCTTATCTTCGTCCTCTTTACTTTCGTAAGGGACATCATCAGGGTCGGTCCAATCAAACTCTTTTTTCCAATCCCATTCATTATTTCCAATCATTAATTAACTCCTTCTTTTTTAGATTGATATTGAGGAAACTTAATCAAGCCATCTTGTAGTTTCTTCTTCTCTTCCACTTCGTAAGTGTAAGTTTTAGGAAGATTGATTTTATGTGTTAATAACCAGTTGGAAAATTTAACTGGCTCATACATAGCTGATTTAGTTCCATTAATATGAAAATAGCCCATATCTTCAAATAGGTTTCCACCCATCTTTAGACACTCTTCTCTATATCTTTGAAGTGTAGACTTACTGATATTAAATAACTCCAGTATTTCTACTTCAGAATAGTATGGTTTTAAGAATGTAAAGTTAAACATAATAAGCTCTTTTTCATTAATAACTTATTATATACATATCCCATAGATTAATTCAAGGGGTATTTATCCCCAATATCACTTTTTGGGGGTATCAAATAGAATTCTATCTAGGACCTTTTGGGGTATGACTTTCTTTGTTCCTGGGTAGAAATAATAACCTTCCTTCAGGTATGGATAAGTGGGTTTTTCTGTAATTAGTTTATAGAGTAGTTTTACTTCTTTATCGTGGTCAAATTGTAGGTCAGGAAAGAACCCATAAAAAAACTTTTCATATTTTCTACTTCCAACAACCTCTCTTATTGTGTCTATCTTTGGTCTATTAAATAACTTCTCACTTTCATTTAATCTTTCCCATACATACATTGTCAGTCTCAACATCTTCCAGTCGTATCTAACAGAAGAGGTTTTATCTTTTAGGTTTGCAATAATTCTATAAGCCTCTCCAGGTGTCACTTTAAGTTTCTTTAGTTCATAAACCAGGAAGTCCCAATCTCTCTCATTCCGAGGGGCTTTTACTCTAGGTCCTACTCTAAAGATTTCTGTAATTTTTAAGGGTGTATCAACAATGTTCTTTTTAGTTCCCATATAATCCCTTATATGTATTCAGGGGGTATAATCAACCAAAGAGTTTAACTACATTGTTTCTCTTGAATATCCTCCCTTTGCTATCGCATTGTCTTAAATAACAACGACCAAAAAAACATTCTAACTTATATAACTTTCCTTCTTTCTTAATTATAAAAGGATAAGGTTTTGTCTTTTTCTTCATCTTTTGAAGGTCAAAACTTCTCCAACCTTTCTTGCATATTCTCTCTCTTCTCTTCTAGAAGACTTGTCGTAATTACTTGAATTGGTGTGTTCTGTTTTATGTTTGGATACTCTTTTCCCCTTATGTGCACCTCCAAGTGTTTTATTAGAGACACTCACTAGGGATTTTCTTAAGGTTTTAATACTGCCTTCTAACTTTGTTATTGCTCTTACTTCATTCCAACAATCGTCTAGTGTTTTGGTCCTACAATTATTTGACCTCGCATAATTAGGATATCGGTCAATATCAGATAGTTTCTCAATAGATATTCTTGTTGTAGGAAACAACCAAGGAATAAACCTAAAGACTTTGAATTCAGGTTTGTTTAATTGATACTTCAGGCTATCTAATACCTGGTTTACTGGGTCTGTTATATCGTAATAGATATCATCTTGTTGTTGGTGTGTTCTCCCTTTGGTTATGTATCTCTCCATCTTAATAACTGGATAACCTTCATCATCTTTGGTTATCATATCTTTTTGAAGTTTCTTACACTCCTCGGCTCTCATTCCAGTAAACAATATCATTCGTAAACATTCAGATTGAAATGGATATTTGTCTCTTAATGAGAATAAAGCCTCATCTATTTCATCAAGTTGGCCTACATCAAAAGCAAGATTATTGTATTTACTTCCAATGAATTTACTCTTTTCAGATTTCTTTATTGTAATTCCACCCTTCTCTTTTCTTGTTGGATTTAAGGGAGGGTTTGGTCCCATATATCCTTTGTCTCTCGCATAACCCCAAAGACAAGCTAAAGCCTTTCTTATGTTTTCCTTTTGGCCATAACTTCTAGTCTTCTCATTAAGATAAATCTCAATGGAACCAGGAATTAAATCATCAATAACAACCTTACCCAAATAACTATCATAGATACTTTGTTCCTCTCCTTCATAACAACCAACACCACCAGGATACTTCTTAAAGAGAGACTTCCAGTCTTTAATTGTGTTGAACACTTTAGGTTTTGTAGCCTTTAAGAGTTCCTTAAAGATTATCTTACCCCAACCATTCTCATCATCTTCAAAGGTTATGTGTTCTCTTCTTTTGTTGTAGCCAATAAGAAATCTAGTGTGGTCCTTTATAGATAGTGCTGAAAGTTTCCCTTCAATATTGCTACGAGGAAAGCCATCAATACATATCTCTTCAATGCATTGTGCTATCGTTTTAAGTTGAGACTTCTTTAGTTCTGCTTTGGTTATTACATCAACATTTGGATTAGTCTTAAAAGACCCATCTTCGTTTCTATGTTTCTCATTGAGTTTAATAAGATACTTGTCCAGGTCATTACACACATAAGAACCAGGAAGGAATTCTCCACAATTATGTCTATATGTCTTCTCTCTAAATCTAAAAGATAAGGTGAAGACTTTCTTATTTGTTTTAGGTGTCCATCTTAATGAGATAGCTTTGGGACCATTCTTAAACTTAACTTCTATTCTTTTTCTTTTGGAATGTTTCTTATTCCATTTTAATTCTTTTATCGCCTTATCGTTGTATTGGATAGTGGGTGACTGGTGGGTAATTTTAGCCTTATCTTTAATTGTTTCCATATCAATGAGATATAGGCAATCAAACCAAAAAGTCTTTTATTACTTATGTGTTGGGGTCGTGGTGGGTCGCTGAAGGATAAAGAAATTAACTAACCGAAATATTTTAAGTCCTTTATGTCTACCAATTTCATCACGAGGGCCCCTGTGTTTGCATTGTTATATCTTACTTTTTTTATAGCACAATAAAGTTTTAACTTAAAATCTAATTGGTGGGTGACTGGTGGGTGACATTACTTTTAAAACAATCGGAGGGGTCCCAGTCAAAACTGAACAATAGCTTAATAATTAGAGGGTGTATTCCCCTTCTACAAAACAACCTTTAGATTATATGTCATACTTTACTAACACTCTTACAGACAAGGGGACCCAAATCAAATCCAATTCTAGAAAGTTTTATTGAGAGAAAACCCAAAAATTCCAGAATGTTTTGAAAAAAAATCTGAAAAAATTTTGCAAAAATCTGTATCGTTTTGGGAATAATCCCAGGCCCTTACGATTGATGGAAACAATTAAATAAGAGCCTAGGAAAGAACTTATTATTAATGATGGTCTTAATATAAATATTATAAAAAAAATTACAAAAACTAATCGTCCTTCAATCTATGTCAGTATTTGTTTTTAAGTTTCTGTTTGGCCTGGTAAATAGCCTCTCCAATTTTACTTTTAAACCTAGGTCCTTGTAAATCTCCAAGGTGGTCAGGTGTTCTCCTTAAAGTGTATTCGTCCACTTCATAAGCAACATCAGGTCTATCAACAATGTCATAGCCTTTAAATCTTCTCTCTTCGTATGTTCTTTGTGAAGAGAAATCAGGTAATCCAGTATTTCTCCATTGACCATTTAGGTCGTATCTATAAACAAATTTTACACCATTTTTTCGTTCATCTTCTCTATCGTATTTGTCTAATTCATTTTGGTGTACTCTCTCTAAACCAATATTATTTAATCTTGTTCCATATTTAATAGGTGTCGTATCCAAGCCACAAATATGGTCGTGTGGGGGAAGGTGTTCTTTCTTCTCCATATCTTTTCTAAATTTTTTCTCTTCTTCTTTTTGTGCATTTTTCCAAGCCTGGTCCAAAGCTACTTCATTCAATTTTTCAAACTCTTCTCTATGTCGTTCATTTTTAAATTTCTTTTGTAGGCTATTCATTATCTTCATTTCATTATGCATTCTCAATGCGTCTGAAGTATAATTACCTTCACCTCTATGTGTAGCCCCTCGGTTTAAAACTTTAGGTGTTCCTCCAGGTGTTCTATTGGACCTGGATTTAAGGGGGGTCTGAAGTGGGTCTTTCAACCTAGCTTTCACGGGGTCTGTCTTGAAACTTTTTGGGACTTTGAAAAGGTTTTGGTACCCATTAAAGCGAAACTCTAAACCTCTTTTGTTGCCACTTCGTAAACTACACTTCACTGCATTTGGTGTTATACCTAGAAAATCAGCGACTTCCTTACGAGTAAGTTTGTATTCAGATAATTCTTCTAAACCTTTTTTGACTGCCATTCGGTCCTCTCAATTCGTTAAATCACCCTCTAATTTATGGGGGTCTAAAATCACCGATAACAAGTCTTCTTAACTATTTACTGCACCCCAACCGATACATCAACATATTAAAATCCCAGTGAGTTTCTTAAAGTCTCCTAAAGTGAAACTTTGATTTACATTTAGGGTCGGTAGGGTCGGTATACTATTCAGGTTGGATTAACTCAATGAAGTGTTCAAAATCAATCACGACTATTGGCTCTCTAGTGTTCATCTTCATTACTAGCACTGGTTCTAGTTTACCTGAATTCTTTTGGGCCTGTTTATAGAAGTCATAAATGGTCTTCATTTTCTCCTGGTTCTTACACTCAAAGGAATAAGGACATAGCTTTTTAGCGACCTTTGACAGAATAATATCTGCACCTGGTTTGTAATTCTCCACACAGACAACATCATTTTTCTTTAGGTGTCTAAATGCTTTCAAGAGTTTTTCTCTTACAAAGTTTTGAAGTTTCTTGCCCTTTGCTTTTCTACTTCGTTGTTTCATATTGCTTTCCTTTGTCTTCGGATTGTCTCAAAGTCTTCTTCAGGGTCCTCTTCCGGTGTTCCTCTATGGAAGTCCTCATAAGCCTCAATCTCTTTTAGTGATTGACCTATTGAGGAAACATCATTTGAAGTTAATCCCCACATAGAATAATCCTGAACACCATTAGCCCACTTACCAATCGGCAACCAATAGTCATTCGCTATTCGTGACATTGACTTGTCACAAAAGAATTCAAAGTTTTTGATAATGTATAGAGTTGGTTTCTTTCCACTCTTCTTATGAAAACACTCACCCACTCTTTCACATTTTAGAATCTTCAATGCATCTGCGAAATCGTTAATTCTACCTGGTATATTTTTTTCTTTTTTTAACCAATCAAAAGCCTCTCTAATATTAATAATAGTTTGGTGGAATGGTGTAGCACCTTCTTTAAATAAAGGTTCTATTTCAGGTAATAAAGGGTGTCCTCCTTCTTTACTCATAGTCTCTAGGAATTTCGTTTTAAGTGAAATAGATTTAGGATTAAAGTTAGGTGATATCTGTCTTGTAGATAAAAACCATTTAACTATTTCAGGATACTCTTCAACAATAGTCCCATCAGTATTCCAAAAGAGATTAAAGAATTCATCACCTCCCATTTCATCTCTAGTTTTACCCACATCAATAATCGTATATCTAGCCTCATTGTTCTTTACTGATATTGCATTCTTGAAGTTGGTAAATAACATCATATTGCAAGTTGAATGTACTTGTCTCCAGTTTTTAAACAAAGGTCTGCTATCGTGTAATTCCTGGGTCATCAATGGTTTCAGAATGTTAAGAGTAGATAATCTCTTCTTGTAATCACCATCAATTAATATCTCATCAATTAACACTAATTGGTTCTCTAGAAAGTTTCTCTCTCTAGCGACTGCATTTTCAGGTGTTATGATTGTGCAATTATCTTTACCTAAACCAAGTCTTATCATTTCAAATAAGGTGTTCTTACCAACCTGATAATGTTCTGAATGGAATAACACTGCACTTCTTATTTTGTTTCCAGGTTGTTGGAATGGTAAAGAAAGATGGTCTAAAACATAGTCATAGAGTTTTACTTCCTTCCCTTTACTATCGGTCCCAACACCTTCGTTTTCTGTTAATCTTTTGACTAACTCTTTGAAGTTATTTAGATAATTCTTTTGTCTATTAGTGACTGGCTCAATAGGTTTTATATCGCTGGGTCTGTAATTGTTTAACTGAAGTAATCCCTTCTCGTCTTTAATTATTGGGTCTTCAATAGACTTAAACAAATCAGGTCTATA
>Ga0209645_1001859_pt1 | contig 10334 bp, 10 predicted proteins | sample ETNvirenome_6_30_FD_184070 | JGI IMG/M metagenome (GOLD analysis project Ga0209645, IMG submission 184070) | Marine viral communities from the Pacific Ocean - ETNP_6_30 (SPAdes) (version 2) | ecosystem: Environmental > Aquatic > Marine > Oceanic | place: Pacific Ocean | collected 2013-06-19
TATCCATGCCATTTCATCCTGATATGAGGCTCTCTTTATAGTCTCTATCTCCTGCTGATTATAACCGAATATTAAGCAGTCAATTTCTAGTTGAGACAGCAGATCCTTCTCTATAAGTTCTTTCGTTGTAGTTGTTTTAAACACTCTACCAAATAGACCTTCGATCACTAATTTGTGTGTCTTTGATCCATCCAAAGTACCTGTAGTACCGAATCTATACTTTGCTTTAGTTAGTTTCTCCATCAGACCTGTAAGAGATTTTGCTTTGAATAGGTGACACTCATCTCCGAAAGCAACCTCGAAGTCCCAGAAATATCTGGGGTCTATTTTATAGAGGCTCTGCCAAGTGCTAATTATTACTTGCTTTTCTGTTTCTTTACTTTGACCTGAGAAAATCTTATGCACATTATCATCAACACTCCAATCATCCATAGATGAGTAATCCTTGAAATCACTAAAGAGTTGAGATACAAGGCTAGTGGTTGGGACCACGATAAGTATTTTCTTATCTTTTGGAATGATTGAAAGATAGTATCTTAATAAAATGTAAATAATCAATGACTTGCCCGACCCAGTGGGGCTAAGTAGTAGCGACCTGCCATTTTTTATAGAATGAGAAACTGCATCAATTTGATGAGAATGTGGCTCTATTTTCTTATTATTTACAGAAAGATTTAGAGATTCTATAAACTCGTCGATGTCGCCTTTATGTCCGGGTGAGCCGGAAGATGATATTTCTGATGTGTTAAATGTATAATTTCTATCTTTACAAAATGAGATTACATAATCTAATAAACCTTTATAGATCACCCGCGTGTGAATGTTATATAACCTTATCTTTCCATCCCACTTTCTTTTCTTATACGCGGGAGTGAACTGATAATTAGGGACTGTAAATGTAAAGAAATCTGATAACTCTTTTGCTATAGATCTTTCACAATCCACTTTAATATAAACATCATTTAAGTCGGAGATCTCTAAGTCCATTACTGAATTCCATGTGTAAATTTCATCCAATCTATCGCTGCTCGAATGTTCCACTGTCTACCGTTAATTGCCTTTACCACAGAGTCTAGGTAATTTATTTTTTCTTCCTGCATACGAACAATAGCACGCGAACGAAGTATCTCTGTATCGGAATCGATAAACTTGTCTATGTCTGTTTTGAGAATGTTAAGGTTAAATGGTTCCCAATCGTTTTCTTTTAATTCCTCTTCAGACATCTTTCCTGTATAGTATAACCATTTCTTTCTTACCAATACTCTCAAGTCCTGTTGATATTTCTCCAACAGGATCTTTTCATCAGTGAGAAAGACTAGGTATTTGTTATGTAACTGGGGTATTCTAAGGGATTCTTTATCTAATTCTGTTTCGTCAAACTCAATATCTTTTTCAACCATAATCTTGATATCACTTAGATTCATGTAAGATCCTTTACGATGTAACCACTATAAGAAAGAGTAAGATCTACCACCACAACTTCAGTCATTGTTTGAGAAGATGTGAATGGTATATCTCCCAACCGCGTTGGGAACACATTATCAAATTCTATATCAATTACTCCTTTATATCCACTATTTAATACCAATAAATTTGCAGAACTGTAATACTGTTGTGGATTGGTCCCGTCTATGTCATCCCTGAGATATACTGTTTCTTTTATCCAGTCGTACATCTCCTTCCAGTTTCTTAGTTTTTCATCCACAATCATTCGGACACTTAATTCCCCATGCTCTGCTAGATTACTGGGAATGTTTATTGGAGTGGCATACCTACTCGGTAGTTGTTGGGAACTTACATTAATGCCGGGTAGAGATATTGATTGTGTAAAATATGTTATCGTAGGACATCTATCTATGCTGAATTTAAAAGCATTTGTCTTTAGGTAATTATCGTTTGTGGGTTGTGATAAATTAGGATCTAATTGATCCATTGTCACGCCACCAATAACAGGAAAATCTACAGACATAACTATACCTCCGTTCTATGTAGGCATAGAAAAAGCACGGGAGTTTAAACTCCCGTGCCTTCTCATTTAGGATTTAAGAAAACTGGAATCAGTTACCGTGAATGTTATCCACAAGGAAGATACGGTAGTACTGGTTCGCTCTCTTAGCGTTTGCACTGCTTGGATCGGAACGATCTGTTCCTACACCGATGGTTGAAACGAATGGGTTGTTGACCATGCCGTAGCGAGTCTTAAAACCAATTCGTGGCTGGAAGGAATCCTCACCAACCGCACGCACCATCTGGAGTGGGACATATGGGCAGTAGAACATACCTGCGTCGTATGGGTTGCTACCTCTGTAACCGACACATACGAAGTTCACGCCTTCGTCGGCATAAGGATCTACATAGACCTTGATCTTACCGTTGAGCAGACCAGCGAATGTGTTACCAGTGTCATCGACATTGAGGCTCTGGTTAAGAGCGGGTGAGATGTTCAGGAATCCACCCATTGCGAGGGCTGAAGCAACATCTGCTGAACAGATGATGAAGTTACCCTTGCCTCTACGAGTCTGCTTCGCAATAACATTTGCTTCGCGCTCGATCTGATACATCAGACCACGGAAGCGCTCTGCTGACCAACGACCATCTGAGTCTGCGTTGAGGTCGTAACGACCACCGGACTCAACACCTTCAGATTCCCACTCAGTCTGGTTGATCTGAAGATCACGCTGACGGCAACCAAGTTTAGCACCGTAGTAGATTGCTCTCATGACCTCACGGTTGATTTCGGTTAAGATTTCAGCAGTGAGAATGTTAGCAAGTTCAGTCTCTGCATCAAGACCGTGGACTGCACGGAGATCCTGAGCGAGTTCTGTGCTGTAGGCAGCCTTGAGTGCGCGAGTTCTAGCAGTCACAGATGTGCGCTCGATGGTGAATGCCATCTCACGGAAAGTCTGTACAGCGTCAGAACCCAGATCCTCAGAAGCAGTACGGGTCATACCGTCGAAGTCAGTGCTGTAGAGTGAAGTTAACGTAGTGTTAATCTCGTCGTTCAGCGAAGTGTTCGCGGTGACACCGAGAGTTGTACCTGGGAATGGGTTGGCTGAAAGACCAACATCCTCAGTGAACGCACCAGTGTTACCAGAGAAGCGTGGATCTGCTTCGTCAAAGAGTGCTTCGTCACCACTGTTGTTGTTGTAGCGGGCACGCATTGCGAAGATAAGACCGGTAGGTGCGCTCATTGGCTGAACACCTGCGACATCATACGCAACTAAGTTAGGCATAGCACGACGAACAAGGCTCATGAGGACTGGATCATAACCAGCCATTGTGCTTGTATCGTTGTAAGTTAAACCGTTAGCACCACCAGCGTTGTTGGTGGGAACGGCTTCGTTAAGGGACATTGCCTTCTCTTGGTTCTCAAGAAGAACGGCAGTGACCTTCTTACGATAGTTGTCTCCGATAGAGGGGAGTGAAGCATGTTCGAGAACAGGGTTCCACTTCTCCTCTAGAAGATCATATCTAGGGGCATTTTCGAAATCCATTGACATTTGAGTTTATCTCCTAATTGAGTGTCTAAGTTTTATTACTTAATTGTTCTACTGAGTGCATCAACATAATTTCTCATGATACCCTCAGTAATTGGTTCTTTTTGTTCTGAAAGATTCTCGGCATCTTCGTAGTCAAGTGCTGTTGGCTCTGACTCATCGCTTCCGAAATAACTTTCCTTAAGGACTGAAATCTTATCTTCGTACTGATCCTCAGTCTCAAACTCGATGCCTTCTGCTAATGTTCGAAGTTTTTCGGCTTCGGTATCAACCAGATCACGGCATGCGCTTTCGAGAATCTCGTTACAGCGATACTCAAGAATAGATTTCTTTAGTTCGATGTTAGCATTGATTTGCTCATTGAGAGCATTCTCAATTTCCTCGTTCTTCTCATTGATTTCCACGAAGAGGTCTGCTTTCTCTTCTGGAAGTTCAACATAGTTCTCTTGGAAGAGTGACTTAAGACCTTGAATAAAGTTCTCAGCGATCTCAGTTCTAAGACCATTCTCAAGAACCAACTGGTTCTCCTTGACCCACTCCTCTACAACATAGCCGAGGTAGTCATCGATCTTCTCAGTTAGTTGAGAAGTAACTGTCTCAAGATGTTCTGCGAGTACTGAGTTATACTCTTCCTGAAGTTCTGCTTCTCTGGCTTCTACTCGTTCGTTGATGGCTGCTTCGAAAATGGTAGTTACCTTTAGCATAAAGTCTTCTGTAAGTTCTTCACCGTCAAAGATGGCTTCGAGGTGTTCGGCGGGCACAGTTACTTTACCAGCATCACCCCTTACCTTACCCTTACCTGCTACAGTAGCCTGATTTTTCTTTGCGTCTTTACTTGCTTTTGCAGCACCCTTGGCTGGTACTTCTGCATCCTTGCCGCCTTCGAGTTCATCGGTGTCAATCTTTGCACCCTTGCCCTCTGCGTCTTGGTAAAGATCTTTGTCCTCTTCATCCTTAGCGTTTACAACGCCCATCTTCTTGTCTGCCTCTTCAATAGACTCATCGTCATTGAAAGACTTCAGACCGTATGAATTAGGATCAAGGTCTGCTTTTTCGCCAGACATGATTCTGCGAACTGTTTCGATTGGATCAGGCTTTGCCATCTGTATAACTCCTTGTTAGTTACTGATAATATATATAATTCTCATAATTTTGAGATAAAATCACTGAATAGATTGATTGCTCTTTCTTCTAAATTTTTTCTAGAAGTCCTCTTTATTTCCTGTTGGTACTCATGGATATGGACTTCTTTTACGATACCATTATCCCAAATCCATTCTTTACCTTCCATGATGCCATTTACAAATGCATTTGGAGCAGATGGATCTGCGACAATATCTACTGCGGCTAACATGAAGTCTTCTTGGACTTCGTTTATACCGTTATCTAGTTGTTTGATTGATCCCATTCCTCTAGAGGAAACCCCGAGTTTTGCGCCCTCGTCCATTAAGTTCTTTACAATCTTTCCGTAGGGCGTGTCTAGAATCTTTGCTCTACCGTTGATATTATCACCATCTTTATCAAGACCTGTGATAATATGGGATACTCTTTCAAGGTTTACTGTTGGACCGTCTGGATGACCTAGTTCACCCATCGCTCTCTGATTCTTGACATAGACATCTGAGTAACGATCTACTTCCTTTGATAAGGTTTGCGTGGGATAGATTCTACCATTACGATTCTTCACACCGGATTGCATGAACACACCCTCGATGTGGTAGTTCTTCTTTCCTTCTTTATCTTCGGTAATGAATTGTACCGATTCGGTCATTTCTGTTATTAGTTTCATGTATCAATATCCCCCCATCTTCATAGTAGGCTTCTTTATTTTTATATTCATACCAGCCTCATCCAATTCTTCGTCTTCATCCTCGCCATTCTTCTTTTTCTTGATGGCTTTACCGACAGCCTTTCTTCGATTCTTGAGGTAGTCATCGGATTCATCGCTGTCGCCGTCATTGTCAATATCACTATCTTCTGCACCGACAGGATCCATACCTTCTCCGTCATCTTCCTTGTCTGTCTTCTTTGCCTTCTTGGCTTCGTTGAAGACTATTGCATAGATGTCTTCTCTAAGAAGGTCAATGGCACTCCCCATCTTTGCATACAGTTCTTCGTGGACTATCTCTTTTGTTGAAAGATAATCCTCGTTAATTAAAGCAGTGAGTAGTTCTTCTGATCGGTTCATTTCAACCTTCCTCTTTTGTGTTATTTCTATGAGCAAACTCTAGAATTCTACAGAAGTTGGCTTCGTCTTCCATGAGATTGCTTCTTAACTTTTTCTGATTGTCGGCGTTGAGTGAATCATGAAGATTGATAATAGAATCGCAATCCTCACTTTCCAATACAACGAATGTTTCATCAGACAGAATTACGGGTAGTTTGGTATTTTCTGATAGACTTTCTTTCATAAGAAGTAGGATGTTCAGATCCTCTGTGATCTTTGCTTTCATGTCCTTTGCCATGCTAACAACCATCTCTTCCATGTCTCTATCAGGAATCTTGTTTATTGTCACAGTGTTTCCTCTAGAGAGGAACGACTTTTTACTCACACCAGCCTCACTAAGACCTTTAGTGAATTCCATTGCATCTCTTCTAGATCTAAAAGTAAAGGACTTAGAGCCACTCTTGATTGCTTCATCAATTTCGTAGGTTTTCTCTAACAAACCAGAAGCGATCTCTTCCTTCAGATCGTTCATCTTATGCGCCAACTTATAAGACATTACACCTCTAAAGTTGTCCGTAAAGTTTGAAATGTCTTCGAACAAGGCATCTCGTACCATGTCTTTATATGTTGGTTCTAGTGATTTCATTTTAGATTTCTCCTAAGTCCTCTTCAGATTCTTCTTGAGGTTCTTCTTGTGCCTCTTTTTCTATTTGGCTTTCTATTTCCCTGAGTTCCTGTTCAGAAAAACGAAGAACTTTCTTCTTTATATATTCTTTTGAAAAATAGGTGCCTGTATATTCCTGCAATTCACGCATTACATCCATTTTTTCCTTCAAAATCTCCATCTCTTTGAGATCTGTGAAGTGTGAATCGGTTTGGAATTTGTAGTTTATGTTCTGTTCTATGTTTTTCCAATCACTCTCACTCATAATTCCCTTGGTCAATAATTGGATTTTGAGTAGATTGGTAAAGAGATGACTAAATCTAGCACGTAATCTGTCTATGAATTTACCAAATTTAATCTCATCTCTTGTTATCTCTGTGGATCTACCAAGATTGAATCCTGCTTCAGTTTCAAGTCTAGACAGGGGAACATTCAAAGCACGGAATAGTTTTCTCTGGAGATACATTACATCTTCCATCTCACCTAAGTTTTGACCACCATCTAATGTTGTTATCTCTGTGCTTCGACCACCTTCTCTTCTTGGAATCCAATAGTCTTCAAGCATGGACATATGTTTGCGGTCATCACGAATCTCACCAGTGGAGGCGTTATAGACTAGTTTGTTTCTATAACGGTTCATGATATCTCTTAGATACTGCTCTGCCTTTTGCTTTGGTAAGTTACCCACATCAATATAGAATATTCTTCTCTCTGGTGCGCGTGAGATGCGGTAGATGACAACTGCATCCTCTATCTGTCTAAGCATGTTGAGAGGTCTGATTGCTTTGTGTAGATAACCAACAACTCTCTTTGTGTTGCTGTCAACCTGTCCAGATGTTACATAACAAATTGCATCCTTAGCAATCTTAATTCCAGATGAAGTTGTTGGTGTTAGTGTGTTGGGTGATGTATCGGTAAAGAGGAAAAACTCTTGAACATTCTTTACAAGTGGAATAGTGGTTCTGTTATTTTCATCTCTGACTTGTTCCTTCTGAACCTTTCGAACCTTTCTGATCTTTACTGGATCAACTGCACGAAGTTCAGAAATACCTTTACGGACATTCTTTTCATTTTTCTCATCACCATGAAGGATGATGTGGTAATAAAGTTTACCATCAATGTACCAACGCTTGAATATCTCATAAGCCTTGTTGTTGAAGTTCAAAAGGTTTAGCACATTGTCAAATTCTGCTGTTACCTTTTCTTTGATATTATCAGATAGTTTGGTGTGGTCCAGATTGATATCTACAATTCTATTGTTGGTTCCAACAATGATGGCATCATTTACAATGTCTTCAATTGCTTGATCGCATTCTGGAAACAAAGACATCGCTCTATATTTGTGTGTAAGATCGTTCTCTGTTTTTGAAGAACCAATGAAATCCACATACTGACCAAAGAAACCACCTGCGGCTGATTCTTCTATCGTTTGCGCACCATCATATATTTCTGGTTCAACAAAGGATTTATTACTGTTCTGTACTAAATCTTTCTCGTTTTTTCTTCCAAACCTAAACCCAAACAGGTCGATTGCCATAGTATACTCCTAGTCACTTATATTATCAATCACTGAATTCGTGATATGAATACTGTATTGTAACATCAAATGTCAATAATGCATCAGTTGTTTCATGAGAAACTTCAACTGTACCAATACTTGTTGGTAAAACACCATATAATGTGTAGGTGTGGAAGGTGTCTGCATTAGGGTTAGCAGGATCCTTCATACCTATCTGCATAATGTTTTGTGTCAAATCAGGTGTAGATATGCCAGTGTTTGCAGATCCCTGTATAGCATTCATAGCATTATGGAATTTCTCATGAATATTATTAGATTTGTGGTAGATAATAGTTAAAGACATGTCAGCGGGAACAGCCCTATCACCGGGAATATTTATCTTTCTACCCTGATAAGGTACTTCAATATTACCTATGGTTGTAGATGGAAGGCTGGCAGTTTTTACAAGTACTGACTGCTCTATCTTGTCACCATCTTGTATAACCTCAATCTCATTTATATTACATGAGACAAGAAATAGGTATGGTTTTACGAAAGTGTAATTATTCGTTGCTGCTAATAGTTCGTTAAGTGCCATTTAGTTCCTTTCTATCCCTGGGTAGGATTCGTTATCTCATGATACGAGTAGTATATTGTAGCAGTGAATTCTGCTAATGTATCTGTTGTCTCTGTATCTAAAGAAACTGTTCCTATTTCACTTGGGTAACAGCCGTACAATTTAAACGACGAACCCGGAATGGCTTCGACTGGATTTGCGGGATCTAATAGTTCTACTTGCCAGTCCTCTCCCCAATTACTTGAGTTATCATCATCTGCCCTTGGACTTTGGATACTATCAATCCAATCTTGGAATTTTGCCCTTACATCAGTATCACCTACAGCATATGTTACAGTTATTTGCCATGGCTCAAATGTTCTGTTTGAGGGAATTTTTATCTTTCTACCTCTATAGGGAACCTCAATGGTATTAAGAGTTGCCGCTGGTAGAGCAGCAGACTTCACTAAAAATTCTGGTAAAACTATCCCGGACTTGTTAGTGCCTGGTGTAACTCTATAGAGCGAGGGTTTGGCAAAACCACCTTCGGTCGCTGCGTCTAAAATATTACTTAGTGCCATTTTTTCCCTTTCCTACCAGATCAGAATCCTGACAATTCGTTTCGTACTACTCTATTCGATGCGATGTTCTCGCTAAACGCTGCTGTGTTGCTCTGAGCAGTGAAGTTTAGTGCGATGACATTGATTGCGTTGAGAGGCTTGATGAATATGTCTGCTACGAATCTTCCATCCTTAATCACATTAGCATCGTTGTTAGTATCATCACATACGATTGAGAATGACTCGATACCGTTTCTTGCTTGAACACTTCTTAGGAAAGGTTCAACAAGGTTTACGAATGATCTTTGTGTGAATGTGTCGTTAAACTCGAAGAGTTGTAGTTTTGCTGCTGTAGCAATCTGCTTCTCTAGAACATTGAATAGTCTTCGGACATGAATTCTATCGAATGCACTTGGTCTACTCTGACATGTTCTATCACCGAACAGTACTGCGCCCTCGCCGGGGAATACTGTTACTGGGTTAATCTGAGAAGCGTAGAGTTCGTCCCTCTGTGTTCTTGTTGGGTTGAGAGATAGTTTAATTACATTGTTAAGTCTACCTCTGTTTAGACCACCGGGTGAGAACCAAGGATCGTTTGTGTTCGTTGTTCTTGCTACGATACCAGCAGTATCGGAGTTCATTGGAACCCAACGACCAACATCGTTTCTGTTGTCGTACATGTACTTGTAACCGCTGTCCATGACCACATAGGAGTTATCTCCGATATCATCTCTTGCTGTTTTTGCAGCAGCGACTGTGGTTGTTGGAGTAGAGTCGTTGACAACATGGAATGTCGTAGCACTTGTTGAAGTTGGTGATACGAATGCGATGCAGTCCTTTCGGTCAAGAGCAATCTCAGCAACTTTCTTGTTGGTGTCATTATCATTTTCACCAGCAAATATAACTTGTCCAAGAACATCGCTGTCTGCTGGACTACCAGAATTTCTAAATAAATTTAAGACAGGTCCTTGGTTAGCATCTGCATCTGTGGAAATTAATTTAAGAGTATCGCTATTGTCGGATGTAGTAATAATTCCATTACCATCAACAGTCAAACCATCAGCAGTTACTGTACCTGTTACGTCTAATCCAGTTGAATTAAGTGACATTCTATTAGCTGCTGCTGCTCTAAATGTTAATGTATCATTTGAGTTTGTATAAGATATAGAACCTGCATCTGTATCTGTATCACCAAGTCTTAATTCAGATTCACCTGTTGTAGATGATATTATAGCTATTCTGTTTGAAGCATCTGAAGTTGTTCCAACAGTTAAGCCTGTAAGAGTTCCAACACTTGTAATATTAGGTTGAGCTGCTGTAGCTAGTGTACCTGTTATATTTCCTGAAGATTGAATAGTACCTGTAATGTTTATATTACCTGTACCTGTAATG
>Ga0209645_1001860_pt1 | contig 10331 bp, 6 predicted proteins | sample ETNvirenome_6_30_FD_184070 | JGI IMG/M metagenome (GOLD analysis project Ga0209645, IMG submission 184070) | Marine viral communities from the Pacific Ocean - ETNP_6_30 (SPAdes) (version 2) | ecosystem: Environmental > Aquatic > Marine > Oceanic | place: Pacific Ocean | collected 2013-06-19
TTGAATTAAAGATGTTTAGGCTGCAAGCAAAAGGAGTCGACGTTATGCAAGGGATTGGTCATACAGTAGCGAAATTCGCAGGGTGGATTCCTCAGGTATTGGTTCTTTTAGGTATGATTTCCGCAACGAGCCAAGCAATGCTCGTGAAAAATGCTTTGTGGGCTGGAGAGGGCGCCCAGGGGGTAGGTGCTAAAACATTCATGCGTACTGTAGGAATTGGAATGGCAGTCGCAGCCGCAGGTATGGCATTAAAGTCTGCTCACGATTTAATAAAAGCAGAGCCAGGGGAAAGAAAACGCTCGGATATAGGCACCCTCGTAGGTACCGCAGGTGGCGCAATCGGCGGTGCACTACTAGGCGCAAAAATAGGAGCTGTGGGGGGTCCTATGGGAATGGCTATAGGAAGTCTTATAGGTGGTCTAGGAGGTAAGTTTATAGGTGAGATGTTTGATGAAGGGGGGAATACCGGTGAGGAGCAGAAAAAAGCGCAGCAATGGCGAGACCAACAGTTTGGACTAACTAAAGACAATGAAAAAAATACAGCTGAAATAAAACGTATTCAAGAGGAGCAACAACGTCGACAAAACAGTTTAGCTAATCCCCAAATAACCCTTCTCACTTCCATAAACGATGTCCTCGTTCAAAACATGATTGCTCTTCAGCGAGCGAATAGACAACGCGAACTAGCTAACGAAGTTCGTAAAGATATGCAGTTTAGCACGGGATTAGCAGCACCGTCTCTATCCCCTAGTATAGGTAACTTTTAATTATGGCAGCAGACTCAACATGGAACTTTTCTAAGGAACTTGGTTACAATACTAAGTTTCAAATAAACCAGGCGCTAGAAAAACGTGCTGGACTTTTGTTTAATTATGGAGGCACCGACCGCTCTGGAATGGCTACTATGAAACGTTGGTTACCTTTTTATGAGAACCCTCAAATAGTCGAGAGTCGGAAATCTAACTACGCATCCACAGATATCTTTTTAAGAAATGAGCCAGTTAGGCTCTTTACTGGCGCGGACGCAAGACAATTTAGAGTAGATATACATTATACGCTAATACATATGGCGTCCATGATACCCACCCAACATATTTTAAAAATGTTTAGTGATAATCAAACTCTTGATACTCAAGAATTAGAAACCATACAAAATTATGTCACAGAAGTGGTTAGGAGGGATACAAACAGCAAACCTTTAGGTGAGAATGGTGGTTCTGCAGCCCAACTTGCTCGGGCAGTACAAGCCGTGAATGGGAAACCACTCCCTCCAAGAGCCCCCGCAAACCCCTACACGGGTAAATACCCAGATGAAAACCTTAATTTAAATGCGCTAAACACTATCGCAGATGAGCAGAAAGGGGTCGCTGCAAGTTTATTGAACGCAGCGTCACAAAAACACGCTGACGGAACAGACGGTCCGTTTGGTCCTTTACCTAATAACGTTCAATCTCAGTGGAATGATGCATTGGTATACACTATGGGCACCCAATCAGGATACGCTAAATTAGCATCTTTATTTCAGTATGTTGTAAATCACATCAGGGCTTCTGTAATTGGAAGTGGTGAGGTAGGAGTTAAAGGACCTCCTATTGTACAGCTTAAATATGGGGCAATGTACGATTTTGTTCCCTGTATCGTTAAGGACTACCGCCTACAGCCTGTGGAAGACGCAGGTTATGACACTAAATCGCTCTTCACCCAAAGATTGAAAGTATCCTTAACTTTAGAGGAGATGAGAAACGTACACGGGAATCAGTGGGGTGACCCTACGGTAACTGGCTCTCTTCCTGGCTGGGAGCATATTCTCCAGAACGGAAATCTAGTTAACCCTATACCTCAACTAACAAAGATTCACGGTGTCGACCACAGCACAGTATTTTAATTATGGCATTTTCCAACGACCGCGCAAGTATTTTTCCAGGACGAGTTATTTCTCATCGTGGAAAGACTATAACAGATATAGGAAGTTCTCCTAGCTATCTTGCTTTTCTACAACAACAAAGTACAGCTACTAATTATAAAGTTGCAATTGTGCCTAATGATATGGAAGGTAGACCTGATTTACTTTCTGTCGCCGCCTACGGCACTGAGCTTATGTGGTGGCTAATCGTCGAAGCTAATTCGGTCTACGATTATGAAGAAGACCTAAAAGCCGGGACACAGATAATTATCCCTCAACTATAATAAATGTTTGGAACAATTCCCACCAACACCGATACACGAGCGTACAACGCAAATAATGTTGCGTCCGTGTACATATCTTCTGCTTATGGGGATTTAGTAAGCACGAGTGAAGCAATAGGAGGGAACCCGGGCACTTTAGATACCCAAGCCCTGTCTCTTCAGAATGGGGTATATGGGATGTCGGACCCTGCCAACCTAAAGGGTTTGGTGGAGAAGTTTGAGGTAGAGCTAACACAAGGTGGTACTAGTAAAGGAACCTACCGTCTTCGACTGATAAACCCCACCGACGAATTAGAAGTATTTATTTTTGGTATTTATAATGCGGCATTTCCGGGTTCACATACGATGGATTTATATGCTGAGGCAGCTAAGTACAATAAAGAATTAGATTCAGTCCCTGCTCCTGGTGGGGAAGGGGAAACTCCTTTTACCCAATTATTAAAAAGAGGTCTGCAATTACCTTTTTTGTTTTTGCGTTGGGGATACGGAACCTCGGAAGACGAGGGTTTATCTCGAATACATAAGTGTGTGTTATTTGGATGTGAGTACACCATGAACGCTAACCAAGATAAAATTATTGAGTTACATCTTATTGACTGGTTTTCGCATATGGCAGATAATAATACTTTTAATATTCGACCAAAATTAACAAAAACGGAGTGTTTGGTAACGAACGGGAAAGACACAACTTTATTACCTGTGTCCGTTATCCTAACAAATTTAATTCAAAAATACACTGATGTTTTTAAAGGGGTATACACTTTTTACGATACTAATAGCGGAAATATGAAATACTTAGACTCGTTAGTTAATGAGATTGCAAAGAGTCGGTGGGCGGAGTATGCGGATTTATCGAGCGAAGATGCTGAAGGGAATCCTACCAAATTTGACCCCAATATATCAAGACAAGACATACAAAATACTTTAGAATCCATAAAGGAAGGAGATATTAAGCTTAGTCCCGCCGACAGGCTTTCGTTTTTGATTGATGATGCACCTTTTACTTCTGATAAGGAGTTAACAGTACTGCAACAAATATTAATTTCAGCGACCAAACAAGTTTTGAATTTTCTAGGAATAAATTTAGAACACTCCTCGGCTAAAGATACCGCCCAGCCAGTCGCTGTAGATGCGGAAGGAGACCCCGTTCCCATAGATTCACAGTCGGCGATGGGTGAAGCCTGGATAGAAGCATCAAATAAAATAAAGATTAATGTAGGAGACCGTACTGACTTTACTTTTAATAATTTAACGTTTTACGTCCCTCAATGGATGCCGGCGACTCCTACAACCCCATTCATCTTAACGGACCCCAACGCACTCGCTTCCACACTCCCGGTAAAACAACCCTTTGGCAGTCGACGCGTTAATTACAATCAAAGCATCCCTATGCAGGCTGAGATGGTGGACTTGATAGGGAGCAATTTTGTCGGCGGTTTCTTAGCTCCCGCTAAAAATGCTCGACCTGGCGCTTATGACAAACACCTACGTTCACAATCGGATAGAAAAAGGCGTACCGAGCAAGGTACTAATATCTGGGGGCAAGAGTTACCTAATAAACTAGAGGAGTTAGACGCTGCTTCTTTTGAAATGGGTTACAAGGAATTTGAAACCATAGTAAACAACATAACTAAACTTCTCCCTACAATTAACAGTGGGGCGAATATCTACGATAATACCCCGGAAGCAGATTTAATGCCTTCAGTATTTATCCCTAGGATAGAGAAGATGACTTCATTCTTCCCATCCTTCGCAGCGGTTGCGCATTATCACTATTTTCTCTACATACCTCCTATTCTTACAGCGCAAACGATAGAGCCTAACCCTTATTTATCTATCAATCCCCCTCACTTCCAACAAGATGGTTTTACGTCAAATACTGTTGATGTGTACTCTACAAACATAATGAATTTTAAGTTAGGGTTAGAGAGTTTGAGAGCTTTTATTAGATTAGTTCCGACACCACAGACGGTAGCAGCCCTTCAAACAAAACTTAAATCAATTCAGGCAGAGATAAGTGCGAATGCCTTAGACGAGCAACGTGGTAGTTTCTTATCTCGCACCAAAGATGCGGTTGGCGATTTAGTGGCGCCCCTGGACTCTGGTCTAAGTAGATTGGAAAGGGATACCAGTACCGAAAACCTGAACGCTGCGTACAAACATAAAGTAACAGCTTCTTTAGGTACAGGAAATTCAGACACTCCCCACATTACCCAGACGCTTGTGACGCTAGTAAATGGTATTAATAAATTGGTGATTGAAAAAAATCCATTTGTGGTGCAGCAAGTGGACTTACACAACTTAACTTCCGAAAAACTTGACGAAATATTTGAAACAGGGGTGTTAAAGGTTGTAGGAGATGCAAAAGACCAATTTAAAGAAGAGAAACCAACTGTTTTACTAATCGGTCAGGACACTTGGTTACAAGACTCTTTTGCAGGAGGATTACTTAATAAAGTTAACTCATTCCCTGAAATAACTCGAGAAGAAGAGGAGTATAATAATTTGCTTTTCTTAGATTATGGAAAAGAGAACTCTATTATAACGGATTTAAAATTTAAAGGTGATACCAGGGTTTTGCTTAATATACCACAAACAATTTACGCAACTCTGCAACAACAAAGTCTACAAAATTTCTTTGAAGACGCAACGCAAGAGGGCACAGAAGAACTTCTTAAAGATTTAATGTCGTTTCTATTTGAAAATAAGATAGAGGCGGACCTAGAGCTACTTAGAGATGAAAAAGCAAGTGGTGGATTGAATGCCGAAGAACTAGAGGCAAAGAATATAGAAATCGAGAAGAAGAAAGATGAATTAAGAAAAGTAACACAAATAGAACAAGTAGACTACACAGTTTATGAAGGTTATTTTGATATGTTTCCCGACCTTCTCTCAAATTATGATGATGAAACGCTAAAGAAAGCCGGGTTCCAAAACCCCAGTCATGCTAGAACTCTTGTTAGTGTTTTAGGAACAAAAGAATTTACCGACCTTCTATTCCCCGTGAAAACAATTGAGACAGTTCTAAAGAAGGATACTACAGTACTGTCTCTAGACAAAAGCCGCGAATATATCACAAGCGAGGACCATATCATCACAGAAATAGTAAGACAATTAGACGTAGCCTCCTTTTACCCAACTATACAAGGTATGACAGCAGCCGCAATGGACGCTAAAATGAATTATATAAGAAGCGCACAAAATCAAGTTTGGCAGGTAAACATAACTACTTTGGGTATTCCGGAAATAGATGTGATGGGCGCTGAGTTTTATGCACGAAAAATTGTACTTACTGTTGACCCTTCCAGAAGCGGTTCCAAGTTATCGGGAGATGCTGCACACTGGTTAACGGGGATTTACGCCATCACAGGTATTAAACACGACCTCAGCCCCTCTCAAGGATACTCCACTTCGTTATCCTTAGTGAAACTGCCCGAAAGAATGTTAGGAGCTATACAATAACAATGACTGAAACCTCACCATCCGCAGAATCCGCCGCCTTATCCAATTTAGCTGGAAATATTTCTACAACTCCGGCTCAAAGAGAAGCCTCTTTCGGACAAACATCCACTAGACCTACCTTTGGGTTTGGTACCGTTAAGGCATGTGGTGATAGTGAGAAATCTGGACAGCTCTTAATACAAGCCGATATCTTCGGACCAACACCAGTGCCGTGTTCTTATGTTTCTCCTGTGGGTGGTGGGGGCGCAGGACTTTTTGCGGTGCCGGGTATCGGCGCTACGGTATTATGTGCGAACATACCCTCAACCAACCCCCCTGTAGAAAATGTATGGATAGGATGTTTGTATAAGGACGGGCAAATAGTTCCGGACAGCTATATCTCTCAACCTTACTCTAAAGTAGACACAGAGGTCGCCAAGAATTATTTAAGTGAAAAGCAGCCTCCTAGGGGTAAGCCTGCGGGCGCTTCCCCAGGCGCAGGTGTCCCAAATCAAGATGTGATTTACGCAGATAATAATCTTCCAAACTCATATGTCTTTCAACATCCCGCAGGACACTCCTTAAGAATGACAAAAAAAGTAACTCCTCAACGAAACCAAAATGAAATTGTTGTAAGAAGTGCTATGGGCAAAAGATTAGTGTTAAGTGACGCTCCCGCAAGTAAAGGAGGGAACGCTTTACAATTACTTGACGCAGATAATAATGGAATCTCTATTTATACTGAAACCACAGCGCCTACAGTAGCGATTGAAACCGAAGGTAGTATTGTTCAAACATCTAAACAAGGAGATATTACTTCCACAATTCCCGCTACAGCTAAAGATGCTGGAGTTACCACCACCAACGGAAGTTTAAACAGTCATATTGGTTTCAGTAGTATTGGAGAAAACGGTACTCTTAACCTTACGGCTACTAAAGAGATAGTTCTGCAAGTAGGTGGAACGTCACTCAAACTTACGGAGGAGGGATTGACTATAAACGCCCCTAAAGTTAATATAGAAGGAGGAGAAGGCTCGGAACTAAGTTTGGCAGGAATACCTTTTACCACCCATAACCACGTCGCAACTGTCAACATACCTCCTACCAATCTCACAGTGACTACTACGGGACAGGGAATTTCCCTGCTCGACGGCGAAGCCATCAAAGTTGGTTCAACGGTAACCAACGTGACTAGCACAGGAACCGTAAATTCAGGTGCAGGGATATCCCCTCAAAGTGTAACCACAGGACCGGTCATCGGAACCAATCCGACTCCACGGACATATACGTAACAACCCCCCTAAATAATACAAGAAAATGATTGAACTTAAAAAAGCCAGTACTATGTTGATGAGCACAGCATCTCTCATCTCTGTGGGAAATTTATTAGTACAACAAGCCGCTGCTGTGGGAAATAAAATAGCGGCTACCCAAACAAAAGCTGATGCTTTGACAGGTAAATCAACTGTCCAAACCGGAGCTAACGGACAAGCCGTAATTAATGCGGATTCTGGTAATACTGGAGACCCAGGAACTGTGCAAGCAGATGCCGATGCTGTAAAAGCTGTAGCTGATGCTGGATACCAACCTTTTGTTCCTGGTACCGTACCTAATCCTCCTGACGAAGGAACTTTAGAAGGTTTGTACAATGACGCTAGTGAATTAGCTGGTGATGCTGTAGGATTCGTCAACCGCTGGTCAGGAAATGTTATGGGTCTACTTCACGCGTACCGAGGTACTATAGCTGCTCTTAACATATTATTATCTCTTATTGAAAAAAACCAAGCAGTGGTAAATGAACGTCTCACAAACCGAGCTGCTGGAATTGAACCAGAACCAGAGGTAAATTTAGAGGCGTTAAATTTACCGGACGTTCCACTAGAACTTAAAGAGGATATAGATGCTGCTGTTGAAGAGTATGAAAGATTAGTCGTGTCCCAAGTCATTGTACCACTTAGTGAGTTAGAAGCACGAAAAGAAGCTGTTAAATTACAGCTGTCTGGCATCGGCGAACAAGAACCAGTATTTGATTTAGAATTCGGACCTCCTATTTCCGCGGCTAACAAATTTATTTTATCTAAAGACGGACTGTATTACAATTCTCGAACGCAAGATGTACCAGTAATTGAACCTAAAGAAGGAAGCCCAAAAACTTGGGATTTAGATTACGACTCCAATGTAGGAGGACGAGGTTTAACGTTTAGCGAGGACGATACTTATGGAAATTATGGCACCGTATTTCATTTAGATTCAGATATAGCAAAAGGGAATCCGTTAGCTGAGAGTTACCACAAGTACGACGACGTACTTCAGCAATTTAACGACGACAAGGTGTCTCAGATAACTGAAGTGTCTGGGTATGTAACAGAATTACTCGCCAACGGGTACTCGGATGCAGATGCTTTAGTACAATCTTACACAGCTCAGCTTGGAGGAGTAGCCTCCACGTATGATTCTAAAATAAAAAAGAGAAAGAAGCAGTTGGATTTGGCAGCGGTATATGGAAGGGATACATTTTTTCTTACTGACCGTGACCACCCTTTAGGAGAAGGGTTGTTTTTTCAATACCAAACTCCTGTAGGAAAAGCTTTTGAGTATAATTTGCGTTATAAAGACCTAAACGCTAAATTAAAAAATATTACTTTTTTATCTGTACAAACAGACGATGCCCCGACGACCGTAGCATGGAATAAAAAAACAAATGAAATTACTACCGTTGCTGACCAAGATACAGTGATGGCAGCAGTAGGTCAATGGAAACAAATACCAAGAATCCCTCTTAATGATTTTTCTTATCTCAGCGAGTCCGACATTAGCTTGGATACCCAAACTAAACTAACCCTATTCTCAGAAGACCTCGACACTGTAGTAGCACCTTTCCAAGCCCGTTATGTAGTCGCTCCAAACACGCCTGAAACATATAGTGAAAAGCTCTCCGTCGACCCGGTAGGGTTAGGGGATTGGGTAAAAAGAAAAGGTTCACGTAGTCTAAGTTCGTCTGAACCTCTTTACAAATCACTAACGGATGACATTGTTGATGATGAATTGGTAGTTTGTTATAATTTCTTAGACCCTGAAGCTATAACTCAACCTTCGGGAACTTTATACGCCTTAAATAATGCGGCAGAAGGGTCTACCAGACTAGATGCTAAATTAGTAGGGACAAGTCCCAATCGTTTGTTTCCTTCTGGAGTAGGTACGGCTTATTTCGGGGGAACTATTTACGATACGCATCTTTCAGAATCCGCAGTATGGGCTGATGTTAAAGGTTCTTACGCAAGGCTCCCTAATATTACTAAAGATTATGAACTCTACAACCAGCCAAACAAAGGAACCCGTGTTTTAGATAATTTATTTTATAGTATGGACGGAGTTACTTTAGATTTCTGGGCATATGTCCCACGAGTTCATAGGGATATGACCGATGAACATCGATACCGTTTAGTTTTTGCAAACGAAAACAGCGGTCCGACTCCAGGTCAATTTGTGTTGGCTAATCCGAATGACCCTCAAGGTAATGCGACTGATGGAAGTAAAACTGTAGGTATGATGATGGGGTGGAGGGATAAAGGAAGCCCTCAACATCAAAATAGTTACGTAACTAGTGGCTTGGAGTTCTTCATAGCGCCAACAGTAGGTCAAAATCAGAAATATACCCGCAACCCAAACACTAGTTGGGGTCATAGTGTATGCTTGGCGGAGAAATGGGGAGACACTAAAGCCCCAACACCTGCCCAAGTATCATCAATCGGAATGTTTATCCCGAGTGCTACTCGTAACGCCAACGGCTCAGGCATCGCAGACGTAAGTAGCTCCTACCTACATTTCAATGTAGCTTTCGATTATGGATTAAATGAGGTAAGAGTTTGTTTGGATGGTGTTCCTTTAAGCACGTCATCTATAGAAGATGTTTTAGGTGTGGACCCACGAACCGCGGTTATGCCGACTGCTGCACAAATTGGAAACCACCCCCCTCTTCCTCCTGACCCTACGCGAGGTACGGCTCCAAGTAAGGAAAGTTTCTTAGGGGTTAATATTTATGATGAACCTTTAACACCAGAGCGAGTTTCTTTCCCGGTATTTACTCCGTGGATTATTGGTGGGGGGTATACGGACAATATTCCGAGCATCGAAGGTACGGATTACCGACCTATGGGTTTTCTTGGCTCTAATACTAATAATACCTACCAGCTAACTCAACCTGGAGCTGACGTAGTAACTACCACTATCGCCTCAAAAACTTATATTAAAGGACAGCATAACCCACCGTTATCCAATAGTAAAGGTTTCAGTGGACCTACCACTCGTATAATTCCTAGAAGTGGTTTAGATGGCTTTATTGGTAGTTTCAAGATTTACGGAAAGCCCCTAACTACTACTGAGGCAAAAATTAATTTTGACGCACAACAAGGCTTCTTTAAAAATATCCTAACCCAATAAAATCATGGTAAATTTCAATCTACAATACCAAAAAACAGAAAACAGAACTGATATTCTAGGACTGGCATTCCCTATGAGGAATGACGGTATTGGGGGTATACTTACTCAAAACGAAAACTTATCTGCTTTGCGGGACGGAGTTATCCAACTGATTATGACATCAAGAGGCGCTAGAGTTATGCGTCCAGATTATGGGACTGATATTCGAAAATCCGTTTTCGAACCTATGGACTCCACGACTATTGAAACCTTACGAGGTCAAA
>Ga0209645_1001861_pt1 | contig 10326 bp, 13 predicted proteins | sample ETNvirenome_6_30_FD_184070 | JGI IMG/M metagenome (GOLD analysis project Ga0209645, IMG submission 184070) | Marine viral communities from the Pacific Ocean - ETNP_6_30 (SPAdes) (version 2) | ecosystem: Environmental > Aquatic > Marine > Oceanic | place: Pacific Ocean | collected 2013-06-19
ATTATATGAAAATAAATATAAACAAGAGGTACAGAAGTTTGCTAATGAGCAAGTTGGTAGAAGACGAAGAGACGACTACACTGATGGCGCTGTTCGTATACCGGTAACCTCGGCAAACCCGTAGGAGATTAAATTATGGCAATAACATCGGCAATTTGTAATAGTTTCAAACAAGAAATTTTAGTTGGAACACACAACCTTACCGCTTCTAGTGGTAATACTTTTAAAATAGCATTATTTACTAGTTCTGCATCTTTAGGTGCTAGCACGACTGCTTATTCAACATCGAATGAAATATCAAACACATCTGGATCTGCATATTCTGCAGGTGGTGCAACGTTAACAAGTGTTACACCAACATTAGATTCTTCAACTGCAGTTTGTGATTTTGCAGATGTAAGTTTTTCTTCTGCGTCTTTTACAGCAAATGGTGCATTAATTTATAATTCTTCTCAATCTAACAAAGCTGTTGCAGTTATAGCTTTTGGCGGAGATAAAACTGTAACAAGTGGAACTTTCACAATTCAATTTCCAACAGCAGACGCAAGTAACGCTATCATTAGAATAGCGTAGGAGGTTAACGGATGTCCGTTACTCGAACTTTTACAGTAACGGTAGTTAGTACCGGTTATGGAAATAAATATGTTATTGACGGTGTACAACAAGACACAGTTAATTTAGCTGAAGGATTTACTTATAGATTTGATCAATCTGATAGTTCTAATTCAGGACATCCTTTAAGATTTTCTACAACATCGAATGGAACTCATAGTGGTGGCTCTGAGTATACAATAGGTGTGACCACAAATGGAACACCTGGAAGTGCAGGTGCTTACACACAAATTACTGTAGCCGCTTCGGCACCAACTTTATACTATTATTGCACTATTCACTCAGGAATGGGTGGTCAAGCAAATACAGTAGATTCAAATACATGGGGTGTTTTACCTTGGAATCAAAATAGTTGGGGAAAACAAGATGGAATCGATATTTCAACTACAGGAGTTTCTGCAACAACAGCAATTGGTTCTGTAACTGTATCAACAGAAATAAATTCAGGTTGGGGTAGACAACCATGGAATGAAAATGCTTGGGGCATTCAAGGTGATGTCTTATTAGATGGTCAACAAGCAACAGCAAGTGTAGGATCTATTTTACCTGCTGATGTTATGGGACTAACAGGAGTATCTTCAACAGCAAGTGTTGGATCACCAACGATATTAGGAGATGTAACAATATCATTAACAGGTGTGTCAGCAACAACTTCTGTTGGAACATTAACACCTGCAGATGTAATGGGAGTTTCAGGGGTTTCAGCAACAACCTCTGTTGGAACAATTTCTCCTGCAGACGTAATTGGTTTAACAGGTGTAGAAACAACAACAAGTATTGGTGAACTTAGTATTACATCTAATCCTACTGCAATAGTATCTGGAGTTTCAGCAACTGCTAGTGTTGGAACATTAACACCTGCAGATGTTATGGGATTGACAGGAGTTTCAGCGACTGCTAGTGTTGGAACATTAACACCTGCAGACGTAATTGGTTTAACAGGTGTAGAAGCTACTGCATCTTTGGCTGAATTAGGAACTTCTGATAAGTTTGGAATTCAAGCATATCAGGCTATTGACACAGGTTCTAATACAAGTTATACAGACGTAGCAGCGTAATCGGAGAAAAATTATGGCATCAACATACACACCTTTAGGGGTAGAACTTCAAGCAACTGGTGAAAACGCCGGTACATGGGGAACAAAAACTAATACAAATTTACAAATCATAGAACAAATTTCTGGTGGATACATTGCAAAAAGTATTGCAGGTGGTGCCCAAACAACTGCATTAGCAGTTTCTGATGGATCAACTGGTGCAGAGCTATCTCATAGAATGATTGAGTTTACTGGAACTATTACAGGAAACCAAATTGTAACAATACCTTTAGATGTTCAAACTTTTTATTTTTTAAGAAACTCAACGTCAGGTGCTTATACGGTTCAGTTTAAATATGCATCTGGTTCAGGAGATTCATTTACTTTTTCAGCAACAGACAAAGGTGATGCTATTGTATTTGCAACTGCAAACGATGGTACTAATCCTGATATTGACACAATAGCTTTAGGTATTTCAAATATTGTGGAAGACACGTCCCCACAATTGGGCGGGAATCTAGATACTAACTCTTTCATGATAGACTTTGATGATGCTCATGGTTTAAGAGATGAAAATGGAAATGAACAATTATTTTTTACTACTACAGGTTCAGCAGTAAATTATTTAAATGTTACAAATGCTGCTACAGGGAATGACCCAAAATTATCTGCTTTAGGAGGCGACTCCAATATAGATTTAGCTTTATCACCAAAAGGAACTGGTGAGGTTGTAGTTGGAACAGGTTCTGCAGCAGCAACAATTACAACAAGTGGTGCACATGATTTAACTTTAGATACAAACTCAGGAACAGACTCTGGATCAATTACAATTACAGATGCAGCTAATGGTAATATTGCTATTACACCAAATGGTTCAGGAAACATTGTCCTTGATGGATTAACTTTTCCAAATGCTGATGGATCAGCAGATACATTCTTAAAAACAAATGGATCAGGCACTTTATCTTTTGCAGAGGTAACTGGTGGAGCATCTTGGCAAGCTGTTAAAACATCTAATTTCACTGCTACAGCAGGAGAAGGATATTTTTGTAATACAACATCAGCAGCATTTACATTAACTTTACCAAGTTCAGCTTCAATTGGTGATTTTGTTTCATTTATTGACTACGCTGGTACGTTCGATAGTAATAACTTAACCATTGCAAGAAATGGCCACAAAATACAGGGGGCAACAGCAGATTTGACTGTGTCTACAGAAAGAGCGGCGAACACACTGGTCTACGTAGATGCGACTCAAGGATGGTTGTTGCAGACTAACTAATGTCTGAATACAAATCTATTTTTGGCACAGCCGTAAAGGCTCAACCTTCAAGTTCAGGCACTGTTGAAGGTCAAATTTGGTATGATGATTCCATTGCTGCTTTTAAACTACAATCATTTAATACTGGTACATGGTCAAGTGGTGGATCACTGCCAGCAGCAAGAAAAGAAAATAAAGGATGTGGAACACAAACTGCATCTGTAAGTATTGGTGGTGGCACTCCGTCAGGACCTCCTTATTCTACAAATACAACTTTTGAATACGATGGTACCTCTTGGTCATCGGGAGGAAACGTGGCTGCAGTTGTTAATGACATTGGAGCTTTTGGAATACAAACTGCTACAGTCGCTTTTGGTGGAGGAAACTCTGGACCTGGAGCTTATTATAACACTACACAACATTACGATGGATCAAGTTGGACTACAGTTCCAGCAACATTACCTTCAGCAAGATCAAAAATGACTTCTGGTGTGGGAATTCAAACTGCTGGACTAAGTGTTGGTGGTACCACTGGATCTTCTCTTTCAGAAACTCTTGAATACAATGGTTCTGCTTGGACATCTGGTGGAAGTTTAGCTGCTGCTACGACAGTAGCTGCTGGTTCTGGAACACAAACTGCTGCTTTAAATTTTGGTGGACAAAATCCATCTATTACAGGTGTAACGGAAGAATATGATGGTACATCTTGGACAACTTCTAATTCTTTAAATACAGCTAGAGATCAATTAGGTGGTAGTACAAATGGAACACAATCAGCGGCAGTAGCTTTTGCTGGTGGACCTAGTATCCCTGGACTTGGAGTACAAACTGAAATTTATGATGGCACATCATGGTCAAATAATAATAACATGTCTACAGCAAGAAAAGCTTTAGGTGGCTCTGGAACACGAGATGCTGCACTTGCATTTGGTGGATATGGTAGTACACCATTACCTGGTAATGAATCAGATGCTACGGAAGAATTTCTTTACGGAGTAGAAACAAAAACTTTATCAACGACTTAAGGAGGAGCAAACTATGGCAAATTATCAATACTGCGTCGCAACTAACTGGGGAAAAGGTTTCATAACGAATGAAGATTCGGCACATCTTGACCTTTTATCTTTTCCGGCTGGATTGTGGAGAGTGAATGCAAATTCACAAAGAGCTAATAGATGGATTGCTGGAGTGGCTGGAGTTAGAAAAACTTTAGCTGAAGCCCAAGCTCTTGTGGATGCACATATAGCTGATGCACAAGCTGAATGGGATGCTATACCGGACGATGATCCTAGAAAAGATGAAACGTCTGACTTGTATAGAGCACGACCAGCTGCTATAATATTGGAGGAGTAAAATTAAGTGGCAAGTTATAGAGACATATTTGGAGGAAAAGTTAAAGTTGTTTCATCAGACCCATCAAATAAAGAAGCGGGTCAGGTGTGGTACAACTCAACTTCCTATGTAGCTAAAGTAGAATTTGTTTATAATGGTGTTTGGTCAACATCAAGCGCTACTATGAACAATGGAAGAAAAAATCTTGGTACATCAGGATCATCAACTAATGATGGACAGGTAGCTGGAGGAATTACACTTCAACCAAATGGTCAACAAACAAACCAAAATTCAACAGAAACTTTTAATGGTACTACTTGGACTACGGCAAACAATATTAACTCAACTAGAAGATCAATGGGTAGTGCTGGAGTCTCTGGAACAGCTGCTTTAATATTTGGAGGTTATTTAGATCCTTACACATCAAACTCAGAAAAATGGGATGGTACCAACTGGACAGCAACTCCTGCTTTAAGTAGTGCTAGAAATATTCCTGGTGGTGGTACTGGAACTTCAACATCAGCTTTAGCAATAGCTGGTCAACAAAGTATTTCCGTTACAACTGAAGTAGAATCTTGGAATGGTAGTTCTTGGACTTCTGGAACTTCTACTCCTGGAATAGAGAGATTGTGGATTAATGCTTTTGGAAAAAGTAACACAGACGCTTTAGCGTATGGTGGTCAAACATATAGTGGTGGTTATACTTCTTATAACACTTGTTATTTATGGGATGGTAGTTCTTGGACTGCAAAAAATCCTATAGTAAATCCTAGTAGATCAAATTCAGGAAATGCTTGTGACAGTACAAGTTCAGGAATATCTTATGGAGGAAACCCAGACACAGTAACTGAAATATGGGATGGTACTTCATGGACATCTGGCAATGCATTAAATACAAATTGGTATGGAGGAGGATATAATGGTAGTGGACCTTCTACAACTGGAGCGTGGGCAGCTGGTGGAACGGCTCCTGCATTTACTTCTCCAGGTGATGAGGGTTGGACTGGAACACAAATATATAATTTTGGTCCATCAACGGTAACATTAGGAACAACATAATATGGCAGATTATAAAGAAATTTGGGGACAAAAAATTCAAACAATTGCAGGTAATCCATCTGTAAGTGTTGCAGGTCAACTATGGTATAATTCTACTGATGTTGCAGTTAAAGGTAATGTTTTTTACAATGGCGTTTGGACAACATCAAGCGCTACTATGAACAACGGAAGAAAATCTGTTGGTTCAGCAGGGTCAAGCAGTAATGATGGAGTAGTAGCTGCAGGTATAACTTTACAACCTAATGGTCAACAAACAAATCAAAATTCTACAGAAACTTTTAATGGTTCAGCTTGGACTACAGCAAATAATGTTAATACTACAAGAAGAGGTTTAGGAAGCGCAGGAATTTCTGGTACAGCTGCATTAATATTTGGTGGTTACTTAGATCCCTACACTGGTGCTTCTGAAAAATGGGATGGTACTAACTGGACATCAACTCCTAGTTTAAATAGTAACAGAGACAATATTGGTGGAGGTGGAACCTCTACATCAGCTTTAGCAATAGCTGGACAACAAGGTGTCAGTATTACAACAGAAGTAGAATCTTGGAATGGTAGCTCTTGGACTACAGGAACTTCAAACCCTAATGTTGAACGTTTATGGATTTCAGCTGCTGGAAAAAGTAATAGTGATGTTTTAGCTTGGGCTGGTATGTCATACAGTGGAGGATATAGTTCTTACACTACTTGTTATTTATGGGATGGTAGCTCTTGGACTGCAAAAAATCCAACAACTGTAGCTTCTAGACAAAATTCAGGAATTGCTTGTACAAGCACATCTGCAATATTAAACTATGGTGGATCTCCAGATACAACTACTGAAATATGGGATGGTACATCATGGACTGCAGGAAACGCTTTAAACACAGCTCAAACTCAAGGTGGGTCAAATGGAAGTGGACCGTCAAATACTGCTGCATGGTATGCAGGTGGAACGGCGCCATCATTTACTTCTCCAGGTGATGAAGGTTGGACTGGAACACAAATATATAATTTTGGAGCTGCTACGGTTACTCTTTCACCAGCTTAATCATTGACTTTATTATAAGACACTATATATTACTATTTGAAAGGTAATATATTATGACAGTAAAAAGAGACATACAACAATCAGTAGATAACGAATCTAACAATCTTCACAACATGTTAGATCCTCAAGAAGTTAATGACTTTAAAGCATTAGCAGGTGAACTAAGAGACACTTGGAATAAAAAACAAATTTTTAGAACAGAAACCGAAATGAGGTTTTCAGTTTTAAATGATTTAAGATACCCAAATAAAGCTTCTAAATATTGGCAATGCGTAAGAGAACAAAATGTTTATTTAGAACAAATTATGCGATTATCTTTTGAATATAGAAGAAACGAATCAAAAATAAAATTTACAAAAAATAAAATTAAATCTTTAACAAAAGAGATAGAAGATGCTGAATTTGATGGTGAAAAAGATTCTGAATGGTTTTACAAAAAACAATATTCTTTAGAAAAATATCAGGTTGATTTAGATGAATTACATTTTTCTAAAGCTAATATGGAACTTGTAGCTAAAGATAGAATGAGAGAAATTAAACTTTGGTCTAAATTAAAAAAAGAAAACGATGATGGTAGTTTTGATACAAACAATGTTAATACACATCAATTAGACGCTTATCACAAAATTATGGAAAATAGAAAAGATACTTTAAGTCCACAATCAAGTCAGCCAGAAGTGTTTAATGTAATTGGTCAACTTAAAACAATTGAACGTATTAAAAAAGAAAATGCACAACTTGAAAGTCAAAAGAGAGAAGCTATATCTTCGGAATCGAAGCTTGGCGCAAAACCCAAAGAATCAAAGGAAGTCTGATCTTTATAAAAAAATAAAAAAACACATAGAAAAGACAGGTTATATAATAAATCCTTTGTTAGTAGTAAAAGATAATGACAAGTATAAAGTTGTGTATGGTAACAATAGATATTTGGTTGCAGAAGAATTGGGTTATGAAGAAATACCAATTCAAATATTGAAAGATGAAGATAATAAAACTATAATAAATGCAGCAAAAACTTATAAAGAAATAAATATAGATGAAACATAATTTTATATACTTAGGACAAATTGTAGTAAAATTACAAGTTCCTTTAAATATATTTAAAATAATTAATCATGTGTATGAAACTAAATTTGATCAATTACCTAGTGCTAGTCAACAATTGGTTGGTAAAATTCAAAAAGAAAATAGTTTATTTTATTCTGGTGTCAATGAAACATATATGAAAAGACATAATTTCTTACCTCGGGAAGTATTAGTTTATTTTAAAAAAGCTATGGAAAAGTATATAGAACTTAGTGCGATTAAAGAAGCTAACTTAGAATTAAGATCTATTTGGGTTAACGAAATGAAAGAACATGAATACAATCCTGTACATATACACACAGGTGACATAGCAACAGGTTTATCTTCTGTTATGGTTTTAAAATTACCTAAAGATTGTGGTGAAGAAATATCAGCGCCTAACAATCCTCAAAATGGTAAACTACAAATATTAGGAGCTACTAATGGTCAATTTGCACATGTAGATTATGAACCTATTCTTAAAGAAAGAGATTTTTATATTTTTCCATATGACATGAGACATTGCGTTTATCCTTTTACTGGACCTGAAATTAGAAGAACTTTAGCTGCTAATTGTGATGTGGCTTACAATAATGTAAAAAGTAGAGGAGTTGTATAATGTACGAAAACAAAGTTATAACAGAACCAGTATGGAAAACTTGGGTAATTAAAACAACTAATCCCGTGCTTACACCTGAACAATGTAAAATAGTTATGGATACAGGAAGAAGTTGTAAACCTGAAAAAGCAAAAGTTGGTATGGGTAATGAAGAAAAAAATTATGATACTAAAACAAGAATTACTACAATATCTTGGATACCACCTAAAAAACTTCCACAGTTGTATGACACATTAGATACTTTTATACAAAAAGCTAATCGTAATCATTTTGGTTTTGAAGATATTAGAATTACAGAATCTGCACAATATACAGAATATTCTACTGGAGGTTTTTATGGATGGCACATGGATACAGATATTGTAGGTCACCATCAACCACCTGTTAGAAAAATATCTATGACTCTTTTATTAAATCATGAAAGTGAGTTTGAAGGAGGGGAATTAGAAATATTAGATGAAGGTAAGACTGCACCTATAACTCAAGGAAATGCTATTTGCTTTGCTTCTTTTTTACGTCACAGAGTTAAACCAATAACTAAAGGAATTAGAAAATCTTTAGTAGTTTGGTTTGGAGGTACACCATTTAGATGATTAAAGAACAATTTTTTCCAACAACTATTTACGCTAAAGATATAAAAATAGATAATGATCTACTAGCAAATTATATTATAAATTGGAGTAAGACAGATAAAGGTGTAAATAAAACAAATAAAAATGGTTGGCATTCTGATAATATAAAAGATACACAAACAGAATTTACTCCTTTAGTTACAGAACTTTACAATATGCAAAAAGAAATTTATCAAGAAGAGTATTTAGAAAGACAGCCTGTAATAGGTAATATTTGGGCTAATTTAAATCCTCCTGGTGGTTATAACAAATCTCATATACATCCAAATGCTTTATGGTCTGGTGTATATTATGTAAAAGGAAATGAAAAATCTGGAAATTTAATTTGCAGTGACCCAAGACCAGGAGTACAAATGATTATGCCTGCTAGAAAAAAAATACAACTACCTAGACATTTATGGAATGAATGTCATTTAGCACCTTTAGTTGGTAGAATAATAATGTTTCCTGCTTGGTTATGGCATGAAGTTCAACCTAATAATTCTGAAGATATAAGAATATCAATCTCATTTAACTTTGTACAGGAGGGTTTCCGTGTTTAAATATCATGTAATTAGAAAAGCTTTATCATATGAATTAGCTAATTTTATATTTAATTATTTTCTTTTAAAAAGAGATGCTACTGCATACATGTACGACAACAATATTATACATGACACTGGTATGTTTGGTACGTGGAATGATCCACAAATTCCAAATACTTATTCTCATTATGGAGATATGGTTATGGAAACATTGCTAGTTAAAATGTTGCCTAAAATGAAACAAGAAACAAATTTAGATTTGTTACCCACATATTCATACGCAAGAGTCTATAAAAAAGGTGATGTTTTAGAACGACATAAAGACAGACCGAGCTGTGAAGTATCTACAACGTTAAATTTAGGTGGTGATCCTTGGCCCATTTATATTGATGGCACAGGTGGCGAAGATAACAATGGCGAAAAGGTATCGCTTGAAGTAGGCGATATGCTAGTGTATAGTGGCTGTGAACTCGAACATTGGCGAGAGCCATTTGAGGGCGACATTTGCGGTCAAGTATTCTTACATTATAATCATGTAAATGGCCCATTTGCTGATAAAAATAGATTTGATGGAAGAGCTATGTTAGGTCTTCCAGGATTTTCTAGATAGTATTATAATGGAGTCATATGTTACAAAAAATAGGTTTTCAACCAGGTATAAATAAACAAATATCCGAAACCACAGCAGAAGGTCAATGGATAGATTGTGATAATGTTAGATTTAGATATGGTACACCTGAAAAAATAGGAGGTTGGAAACAATTAGGAACTAGTGACTTAACAGGAGCTGTAAGAGGTCTTCATCATTTCGTAAATAGTTTAGGTAGAAAATATGCAATTATAGGAAGTAATAGAATTCTATACGCATATTCAGGAGGTATATTTTATGATATACATCCTATTAAAACAACAACCACACTTACAAATGCATTTAGCACAACTAACGGATCAGCAGTTGTAACACTGACTTTTTCTGGTGCACACAATATTTCTGCAGGTGAAATATTGTTATTAGACAATTTCAGCACGATAACAGGATCTAATTTTAGTGCGTCAGATTTTGATGATAAAAAATTTATGGTAACATCAGTGCCATCAACTACAACACTTACAATTACAATGCCATCTAATGAAACAGGATCTGGTGCAACAACA
>Ga0209645_1001862_pt1 | contig 10325 bp, 8 predicted proteins | sample ETNvirenome_6_30_FD_184070 | JGI IMG/M metagenome (GOLD analysis project Ga0209645, IMG submission 184070) | Marine viral communities from the Pacific Ocean - ETNP_6_30 (SPAdes) (version 2) | ecosystem: Environmental > Aquatic > Marine > Oceanic | place: Pacific Ocean | collected 2013-06-19
GACCAATGCTTCGATGTTTCCTGTTTCTCCTGTTGCCTGATTAACAACCGTGATGAAATATTTGGCTCCTACGTGTGGTCCGTGTGTGAATGCATTAAGAGTGGTCTCCGTACTGTCTATGATACTCGTGTTAACAATGTCAGTGACCAGACCTAACTCACCAATGTGTCCAGTTGAGTCATCATCTCCCAAACCTATTCTGTAGTATGCCATGGTATTGCTTGGACTAACAGTACTACCGTCTGAATCTGTAGATCTTAATCTTACTTTGCTTGTACTATCGTCGGCCGTAACTATGTCTGTTGTGTAGACAGGGTGTGCATCACCTTCATCAGTGCTTACGACAGATGAACTTGTCAGGAATGAATCATTTAGGTTGTGAGTCAAAGATATTTTCTGTGTTTCGAAACTACCATTTGCAACATCACGATTAACAACATAGAACAATGCTCCGTCATATTGTCCTGCTGTGAACTCTGCACAGGTCGTTGTGCCTGATGATGATAGTGTGGCATGGGAACCACTTGCCGTTACACGGTCAATGTCTGTTTCTTGTATACCACCAACAGTGACAACATCTGTATCTGCATTACCGTCGTCACTTGTATAACCTGAGGAGTCGTTGTCACCTAAGCCAATCCTGTAATATGCAATAGTGTTTGAATTTGATTTTGAAGAATCATCAAGTCTTCCACCATTACCTAGTAATCTTACATTACTGTCACTGATATCAGCGTCAGTTTCTAGATGATTATGACTTATATCTGTCCTTGTTATACTTGATGCTGTGATAAATGCGTCTTGCGTACTGCCATCACTTGTTGTTCCATGCATTACTGAGTATTTGAAAGTTGCCAAACCGGAGTTTTCGATATCATTTGACACACCCAAGAACCATGCACTATCATATGCCGATGTTGTGAATTCGGCCAGTGTTCTTTGTGTGTTTAGAATTGATGTGCAAGTTCCTGTCGCCGTGATGGTGTCGACTCTTGTTTCGTTGGCACCACCAAATGTAACACCTGCGTGTGTACTGATCTTTCCTGTCGTGTTTGTTGTTGTGTTATCTCCTAGGCCTATGGCATAGTGAGATATTGCATTTTGTATGGTTGTCGAACCGTCAGTTACGGCTGTTGCTTTTAATTGAAAGGTTGAACCACTTAGATCGACATCAAAATTTGTTATGTCTGTCATTGCTCCTGTTTTGACAACAGCAGAATCAGTGACCCCGGCAACCACAGTGCTACCGTCACTGTCAATTCCATGATTGGTTGACAGTTTGTTCATTTGGAATTCTGTATTTGTAATATCTTTTTGTATCATGTGATACCACACACTATCAAAGTCTGCTTTGGCGAAACTATTGATTACTTTTTGAGAACTCATGTCCGGACTTACGTCTCCTCTGAAAGTGTTTGTATCAATCGTAGTTGTTGCTGTGTTGCTCACTGTTTGTGCACCTTTGACAACTTCGTATGTTGTTGATGCGTCGGATTCGTCATCTGCCAATATGATTCTATACATCGTGACTCTGCAAGTACCGGCAGTTCCATTTGCTCCTCTTAATCTTACATTTCCACCACTTATGTCTGCTGTAAAAGTAGCAAGTGGTGTGCTTTCTGCATTAGAAATCAAGAGGTTGTATTCTAAGATGAAAGCATCAGAACCGTTATGAACAACAATGACTTCACTGTTTTGTATTTCGTTTGTTGTTGTGTTGTTGACTGAGATATAATATTTCGCACCTCGATAAGATGATGCTGACCATGTGTCTAAGTTGGATGCCGCTGAATCCAAATCGGCAACAACTATTGTTGCCGCCTGCCCTGAATTGAATCCTGATGAGTCGTTATCTCCTAGTCCAATCCTCCAAAACGCCACCGCTGTCTCAGGTGCAACTGAAGAATCTGCAAGTAGGGGTGCCGAACCCAACAATCTAACTTTGCTTACAGCACTTCTAATATCGGATGAAAAATTCATAACTTTATCATCATTTTTTGATTTAACGATTTGTGCTGTTCCATCAAAAGCGTCAAAGGTGCTTCCGTCTTCTGTGCCTTGGAGTAAAGATGTTTTAAATGCTGAAAATTGTATTGAACTGTCAGTGGTCGCGTGTCTCTGTAACATGAAATACCAAGCACTATCATATTTTGTTTGATCCCATTCGTCAACAATACTTTCTGTGCTTGTTATTGATTCGTGACTTCCTACCGCTGTTGTAGGACTTTGTTCGGTTGTGGTCTGGAAACCAATTGTGGTTTGTGCATCTTCAATACCTGTTATACCCAAAGCAATAGGAACAGTTTCAAAGGCCATACCAAATGAACCGTCTGTTTTAATAAATTGTCCAGTGGCACCATCAGAAGCAGGAAGAACAAATGAATTAATTTTAACACTTCCTGTTCCACTGCCAGTGAACTCTAGATTGTCATTTGATAATATTGATGTAATCTCGTTATCTGTAATTGTTACACCGGATGATGATATTGTGTTGCTTGATATTGATAATGATGAAAACGTACCTGCCGCTGGTGTTGTACCACCAATAACCACGCCATCTATCTCACCTCCACCTATATCAACATCATCTATTTTAACATTACCACTTGAATTCCCTGAAATTAATAGGTTTGCATTTGATTCATCTGTAGAAATTTTATTATCTTTAATTTGCAATCCTTCAACATCTAATTGACCCGAAATTGTTTTGTCTCCGGTGATATCAACGTTGCCGATAGTTGTCACTGCCGCTGTGGTCATTCCTGATAAAATTTCTACACTGCCTGATCCATTTGCACTTAAAACTAAATTGTCGTTGGATCTTTCTACTTTTAATATATTGTCTGTAAGGTTTATGCTGGAATCAATTGTCATGTTCGACACATTGACAACACCAGTGCCTCCTGGAGTAAGTCTTAAATCAGCATTAGAAGATGTGCTTATAATATTGTCATTAAATGTCAAATTGTCAATTGTTGTTGTGCCGGCAAAAGTTGATGTGCCACCATTTTGTAAATTTGTTAAAGTTGTTAAACCTGTTATTGAAATAGTTGTTAAATCTAAAGCAAGAGCACTAGAAAATGTTGATGCTCCTAAAACATTTAAAGTTCCATCCAATAGTAAGTTTTCGTTTATATTGATCGAAGAGGAATCCGTTGCAGTGATTGTTGTGCCACTGCTGAATCCTATACCTGCAATTACAACTTGACCAGTGCCGTTTGGTATCAGTAATAAATTATCATCAGATCTTGCAGTTTTTATGTTGTTGTCATCGAGAATGATTCCAGAACCCATGTTGATTACACCAGTTCCGGTAGGCATTATGTTAATGTTGTCGTTTGTTCTTGCACCTTCAATATTATTGTCGTTGAATCTTAACGCAGGTGTTGTGACTGCTCCTGTCCCTGCCGCACTAAAAATTAAGTCTTCGTTTGATCTAGAAGCCTCAATATTATTATCATTAAGTGTGATACCCGGTCCAAATAAAATTTTACCTGTGCCTGCAGTTTTAAGAAAAATATCTGCGTTAGATGATTCTGTGATTATTTCGTTGCCTGCGAATTTAATTTCTGATTTGACAGCGTCAAAGTCATAAACTTCTACGAAGTTGTCATTGATCTTAACACCGGCAAGTCTAATAGTATCGCCCGTACCGTCGTTGCCACTAGTACCTATGTCAATAATCTTTTGAGCCATAGTTACCTCCTATTATCCGGTGCTTATTTTCACATCATTTCCTGATCTAAACAGTCTGCCTGCCACTCCTGGATCTGATGTTGGAAGGCTTGTAAAATCTATCTGTGCACCATCTGCCGCAAGGTTTCCTGTAACCGAAACACCACCTGATGTTGTTTCAAACTTTTTAGTATTGTCGTGATACAGTTCAACTGCTCCGTCGGCAATACCCCTTACAAAAAATTCTGAGCCAGTATCCTTACCAAGTATAACATTGCCGTCACTCTGCAGGTAAAGGCTTCCGGTTCCTGTCTCTCTTATTATTGAATGACTTCCATTGTGGAATATCTTTAGGTCATCGGCATCACCAACTCCTATATAGTTGTCACTTGCACTACCATCGGGCAGTGTTAAAAGACCTGAGACTTTTGCTCCTGTTCCTGTTACTCTGAATGCTTCTGCTAGGCCACCCGCGACCGTGAACGTCTGGAATATTAATTCGTTTGCTGATCCGCTTGTTCCGTCGAAAAGTATCTTGGCTCCTGAAGTGCCTGCACTACCAATGAAATCTATGCCAGGAACGTTGGCGTTGTCTGTCCTTTGAATTTTTACAAACGGTGTTTCACCTTGTACAAGCAAACTGCTAGACATTATCACCTCACCTGTACCAGATGCAGATATTTCTAAATTATCGTTAGATCTTGCCGCTGTAATTTTGTTCTCAGCCATGGAGATTGTAGCATCTCCTAAAGTTGAATCACTGTCATCCATGATATTGAAAGTTCCTGTAACACTTGCTCCGCTACGTGTTACTCTAAATCTTTCGTCCAAACTTCCATCTTGTACTTTAAAAATTAGTTCTTTGCTGATACCGTTAGTACCGTCCATGTATATCTGTGCTCTTACGTTACCGCCTGATTGTTGGAAATCAATACCTGGTGTGCCTGTGTCGGCAGTTCTTTGGAGTGTTATTACTGCATTGGCCTGTTTGATGTGTAATGAAGTGTCAGGTGAACTAACAGAACCTATTCCTACCTGTCCGTCTGTCTTTAACAAAATGTCACCTGTGCCTTGTGGTTCTATGTTAATAGGTGCATTTGAACCTCTTGAAGTGATATTGTTTGTGACTAATTGACCTGCTGTCAAATCTCCTAGTGCAGTTACACCACCTGTACCGTTACCTGATAATGTTAAGTCGTTGTTTGTGATCAGTGAAGTTATTTGGTCATCTGTAATTTGTAATTGATCTACCTCAACTATACCTGTACCGTTCGGTTGAATTATTATGTTGCCGTTGGTTGTTTCATTTATAAGTTTGCCACCCAATCCACTGTTGGCTAAATCCGTGTAAACTTCAAGAAAATTGTCGTTGATCTTAGTCATGGCAGTACGTAAAGTATCGCCTGTTGCTGAATTTCCTAAGGTTCCTGTGTCAATTATTAAACGTGTCATATAATGTTTATGTGTATTTATTAAATAAAACTGATGTTCATAGAGACACTAAAAACTATGAGATTGTACGAACGCCAAAGCAAATTAGGCGTATACCATACCTTTCACCGTAAAAATACCATATTTTATTTCAAGTGTGATAGTTGTGGAGTTACGTTTTTAAGACCAAGGTCGCAAGTGGATCCGGAACGTGCATCGAACGATTACAAACACGTTTGTTCCTATTGTGATAGCAAAAAATTTGCTCAAAAGGTCGGTGTTAAAATGCGTAAAATTTACAAACTAGACGCCAGTTCTACGCAAAAGTTATAATCTCATCCAATTGATTATACTTCTTTTTTCGTCTACCCATTTTCTGAGGTGGGCATAAATGCCAACTTTAGCATTTGGCAAATTGAAATACCATCTAAGGAAATGATTACCTTGGATGTATTCTTTACGATTGACAAAATAAAAATTTGTTTCAGGAAACCGTCTCATGATTTGTCTTAACTGATACATCCATTCATATTTCAAATATGCTTTCATACTAACTCTTGAGGGATAATTTTCTGTGTTTTTGTAAACATTATTTTGTTCTCGGCTGGTTGCATCACCTTGTGCCGCATACTCCCATTGTCTTGCACCCAAAATATCAAATGCCAATATTATAACATTTTTTATTCCGGACTCTGCGGCCATTAAAACAGCGGAACATCCGGATCCACGATTGTCACTGAAATCAATCGTTCTAATCCTTCCACCTTTTTTTATATCGCCACCTCTCCATATCCTATAAAGTTTTAAACCTTTTGGACAATCGTATTCACTATCCCCGTCCAAGATGTAATTCCATTTTGATATATCATTAGGTCCGTATATTTTAAGATTTGCTTTTGTTTCTTTATGCCATTTTTTCAACTCTTCATACATTGGAGGATTTACTGCAATTATATGATCACACAAATCAGGACGATCTCTGTACACAGCATTACAGCCATAAATCACGCCCTTGCCTTTTAAATCTTCTATAGGAAATATTGCTCTCGACTCGCCGTTGCCTATTATGAATGCTGTATCCATTTAGACGCCAAATGATTCTCCACAACCACAACCTGACTGTGCGTTTGGATTTTCTATTGTGAATTGAGAACCAAATAACTCTTCTTTCCAATCGATCTTGGTACCTGCAACATACATCATTGAAGCCTCATCAACTACAAATCTTGTGTTGTCCCATTCCACAACCTCGTCGTCCTTGCCGACATCTTCTTTCTTGTCGATGAATAACCAGTCGTATTTAAAACCTGCACAGCCGCCGCCTTTAACCATTAGGCTGATTGCGTACTTGTCAGGATGTTTTGCCATCATCTTAGACATTTGATTTTTTGCTTCGTCTGTTATATCAAACCATTTCATACTATTAATTATCTATCTGTGTTGCCCATATTTTGCATTCCGATTGCTAAGAAGAACGCCATCGCTTCACGTTTGTTTTCAAAACTCATGTAACTGTTTTGTTCCTCCCAATTATGGTGCAACGGGTTGTAGTTGTTTGGCGCCTCGAACCACCAACCCCATTTGTTTTTACAATTTTTCTGACACCATTCTATGCATTCGCCCATTATACCGTTGGATTGCATATCAATATCGTATTTGAATTTTTTGTCATAGCCACAATCCTCCGGTATGTCCTCTAAATTGTGTTTGACTTTTTTAACTTTCACTCTACCGTAACTCTTACCATTGCGTGGCATGATCCAAACTCCATTTTTTAGCAGAACACTTCTCTCCACATTCTCTAGGACCACCACCAAATACTAGATCAGCGAATAGTTTTTTCCACATCGGGTTGTCTAATACCTGCGGAAGTGTTTCGTCTAGGTTTATGTAACTAAAATTATTTTTATTGTGAGGATATCTCAAACCTGTCCAACAGCAAGGGTAAAATTTGCCTTCGGCGTTAATATATAAACCTTTGTTTCCTATCATACATAGCGGAACAATTGATTGTTGTTCTGTATCTTCATTATAGTACCTTTTTTTGAAAATGTCTAGACAGTTGTCCTTCCATTTTTTGTTGGTTAATTTTGTTGATTGTCTGGTAAACCTACCAACAGCAATATATTTGTCGCTTGGTTGAAGAGGATCGTTCACAGGATAACTTGGATAATTTTTTCCAAACTTTGTGCTTAAGGTCAATTGAAAGTTATCAAAATTATATTGTTTTGCTTGTTCTTTCATGATTTCAATATTGTTTTCATTAAACTTAAATGCAATCGCGGCCCAAGTTTTGTATGCTTTACTTTTCTTTAAAGCATTTATACCTAACATAATCGAGTACCAATTACAATTTACTCTATAAATGTTATTTGATTCTTGATCCCATCCATCTAATGAGAAGTGTATGTGATCTTTTTCGGTTAAAATATTGTTAAGTTCTTCCCACCATGCTTTGGTCTTATAAGAACCATTAGTAACTATAACAAATTGTACTTTATTATTGTTTGCTCTAAACCAAGCAAGTATTTTTAACAAATCTTTTGCATATATTGGGTCACCGTCGTCTCCACAAAAGGTAAGTTTTTTCACATCAGTTAAAAGTTTACCTGTAAAGTTCTTTTGAAACCATTCTAATGATAAATCTTTGTTTACCAGACCTTCCGGTACTTCTTGTCTAGAACATCGTGGACATTTTAAACTACATTTGGAACATATTTCAATATGCCAATGCTCTAAAGGCCAATTATGAATGTTTTTAAACATCATTAATATTACACTCTTTTTTATATTTTGTAAAGGCTGGTGGATTTCCACTTACGGAGGGCGTTCTGCAAAGCAGTAAAGAGTAAATTACTCAGGCGTCCTTGTTTTTTCCGACGTCATTTTGATAATGGCGTTGCTGTACATATTTATTACTTCCAGTGATCAATAACAAACTGATCTGAACAGTTGGCAGGGTTAGGTTCACCGTGGAATACTGCTACTCTGTTTTCAGGTATTATGGAAGGAGGTTTTTTAAACATCCACTTACCATCTTTATTTCTTAATTTAGTGTCTTTGAATCCGACCAATTCCCATTTGTATGAACGGATCCAATCATCGGGCCAATGCGTGATCTGATCTTTGCCGGCTTTCATAATCCAATCCTGATCACCCCAATTTTGTCTCATGATTGACTGATAGTTTTTAGTAAAATCTGTATACAAATGATTCATTGTGCCAGGTTCCCAACGCATACAACTTGAATTCGATTGTTTCCAGTCTTTGACTCTGCATCGATTGAAATCACGTATTATCATAAACTTACCAGGATTGTGTGTAAAAAGTGGATCAATGTTATTATGGATTATTACATCAAGATCAAAAAATAATACATTTCCTTTTAGAGGAAAATCTGGACTGAACATCCAAAGTTTGCTCCACCAAGTTTTAATCCATGGATCGTTTGGAAGACCGATTGTTTTTATATGCTTATCTAATCCTTGTGGATTTTCTGTTATACAATGGAATTCATAGGGTACGGTGGTATGCCTTTTGACCATGTTGTGAAGAACGTTGACATATTCAGGAACATATTTGTTACCCCATTTGACGCATACTACGTGATTCATATCCTCTTTTTAACCCTTCAATTTGTATTTGTTTCCAGTTATCACTTTCTAAAGTGTAAGGAAAATCATTTTCCCAACTTTGCATTCCTATTACATGGATGCTAGATATATTTAAATTTGTTTTCATCATTTCATAAACTTCTATAAATGTTTTATTTTGAAATCCAAGTTTCATATCAACTTGGCCAATTTTAATATATCCCAAGGACAATTTTGGATCTTCCCAATCGTAGTTATTTTCTTTCAGCCATTTTCTATATCTGTCCATTTCTTCCTTTTTCCATGTGTCGTTGTTTTCGGTTATTGTGGCTCCCCATTCAATATCGAACTCACCGGAATAATACTTTTGATGATTAATTTCACTACATAATGCGTCTGTCATCTTAGGTGCATTTTCATCTCTAAAAACTTCATACAGTGTTTTTCCTACCTGTGACCAGTGTAGATAAACACCACCAATTTCTCTATCATATCTATTTTCTTTGAATAGTTCGTAATCTTCTTCGTGTAAGTCATATCTTGGTGCGTTAAGGAAAGTTGTAATCTGTGAAGGCCGCATCCATTCTGGTTCAGTAACTTTTTTCCTGTATGATTCCACCCAACCTTCGATTTCATGGCAAATATTGTTCAGTTGCCGGATTGCATACTTTGTATTAATATCTGCTTGTAGATAGTACGGAGATAATTTCCATGCACTACCTTGTAGTTCTTCAAAATATCTGTGCAATAAGTTACAGGCATCATGTTTAAGCCTTAGTCCTGGTTTGGTATGTTCTTTTCCGTCTTCTGTTTTGCCGATAGGTAACCTATTAGAATACTGAAAATCATCAATAGCAAATGGATGTATTTTTTTATAAGGTGGGTCAAAGTCAAACCCGTTTATTTGTGCAATATTTTCATTTAATTCACTAACAAGATATCTTAGATCTCTATCTGAGTCGGCCCAACCTAAAAAACAAAAGTTTTTTTCTAGTATTCTTTTTTCCTTTAAGTTATCTTTGAGTGCTTTTAGAAATCTTTCGCCTAATGGAGTGTCGTAAATGTTAATTCTTAATTGTTTATTATTAAATTGGATTACAATATTTTCAAATAAAGTTTTATGTTCGCTTGTAGATGGCACTGTTTGCTCCGTGTTCTCGAACTTCAACTGATTCAAGCCATTTTCTATCGTCATCTACTATTTTGCTTACATGATTGTAAATGTATTCCGCAAACTTTTCACAACCTACCGCCGGCATAATGTTTAAGTCCACCAAATCAAGGTCTTGAAGACCTTTGAATGTTTCCAGTTCAGGATCATCCTCGGCGATACAAAGTGTGTGATCAAAATTTTGTTTAAGCCATGCTTTAATTTCTTTCAATCCACCAAAGTCCTGTACCCAGTTTCTATGATCCAACTCCTTACAACCAAAAGTAAGTGATACTGCAATAGCATAGCCATGAATAAATCTACAATGAGAATCTTCTGCTCTCCATTGTCTAAATGCACAACTCAATCCTTCGTTGTGATCATAAGTTTTAGTCGAATAGTATGCCATTAATGTATGCTTTTGTTGATGTTGTCCATGTCGAATCCCAATTCATCACCTTTTTCTCTTATCCTGT
>Ga0209645_1001863_pt1 | contig 10323 bp, 29 predicted proteins | sample ETNvirenome_6_30_FD_184070 | JGI IMG/M metagenome (GOLD analysis project Ga0209645, IMG submission 184070) | Marine viral communities from the Pacific Ocean - ETNP_6_30 (SPAdes) (version 2) | ecosystem: Environmental > Aquatic > Marine > Oceanic | place: Pacific Ocean | collected 2013-06-19
TTTAGGATATAGTTTCTTAATCATTTTTTCTTTAGCATTAGATTCTTTTAGTTCTAATGATCTTTTGTGATTGTATATCTCATCATCTACTCTTGATAAGAAATACTCTCGTTGTCGTTCACTCATTTTAGCCATTAGCTTTCCTTTCTTTTAAGTGTTCAAGTCTTTGTTTAACTAACAACATAACTATTTTCTTTTTATGTATGCCTGTCATCAAACATAATTCATCTAACATATCTGTTAGTTCTTTATGTTCTTTGTCTGTATAGTTGAAAGCTAAATACTTCCAACCGTTAAGTTTTGGGTCTTTTGGGTTCATCATTTTTTAATTTGTCCCTTATTTTATCTTTGATTTCTTTAGCTGTTTCTACATCTACACCATCAATGATTAGATGTTCATCCAACCAATCTTTATCTTTGACTTGATCCATGTAATGTACAAATTGATTTAAATTAAAACTCATAGTTTAGAACCTTTCTAATGTAACAGTAGAGAGTATAACCAGTAGCTAAGCAGTGTTTAAACTGGTTTTAGATATCTATAGCTTTACACTCTCTACCTATTGAGTACATACGCATGAATCGTTAGCCTTAAGCGGTAACTGTCGAGAGGTAGTTTTATATCAGCTGATTCAAACTACTTAGACAGCTAGCATCATAAGCGGTAACCAAACAGTTTGGCTCCTGTACTCAAATATTTTAACGAGAAGCCTAAATAAGAAGTACCCAGGAAGTGGGTCATAGAAATTTAGACTTCTCTAAGTGATAAGAATAAAGGAAACTTACCACCTATTCACCTCTAACGGGGAATCTGATCACATTGTTGATAGATAGAATATGTTTGATCACGAACTATTTCTATTTCTGACCACATAACATCTATCTGTTCATGTACTTCATTGATTACATTTTCTGCTTGTATTCCTACTATAGCAACAGTAAGAACAACAAATAATAATGCAGCAACAGCACATATAATAATAATTTTGTCTGTAATACTTACATCCATATTAACTCCTAATATAATTTATAAAACTTATCTATTTTTGAGCCTGTAAAATCTTCATTTAAATGATTTAACATTATAACAGCTTCATCTATTTCTTTTTCCCAATAAGATGATTGTATAATTCTACGATTACCTTCAGAACAAAGATGATAAACTTTCTTTTTTTCTTCGGTATCTAATTTTACTACAGTTTCACTCATTGTAATGTCCTTGTTAAGTTAATTACATTATGGTTTTTAATATGATGATAAACCGCATCAGATATATTATTCCATATTTTATAAGGAGTATCTTCTATAGTACCACCAAACACTCTGAATATATCTTCAAGTGTTTCGTTTTCTAGTATACCAATAATATTTCTACCTCCTGGCACATCATCACTGTGTTCAGTTTTGTAGTTGTCATATTTGGTAATAATTGAATTGTTATTAGCCATATTATTTCCCTTCTTGTATTGGTTCAGGATCAACAAGAGCTGCATGTCCTACAATGTTTGGTATCATTGTCATACGACCTTCATGATCTAACCAATCTAAAAAACAATTAGTTGCTTCTGGATTAACGAAGTTGTTATTTTTCATTCTACCTTCTTCGTCAATATACAGGTCATAGTTCTTACCCTTGTACCTTGCGCCAGTAATTTCGATAGTGCTGCAATCTAATAGTTTATACATGCTATGGTCACCATTAAACTGTGGACCATCATCACCTTCAACTATTGTATCGATTACATCACCATCACTTTTAAATACTTTAACTTTAAACTTGTTCATTAAACCTCCTAAATTTAACTTTGTTTTTATTACCCCAGTTGTACAATCTTTCAATAGTATCAATATAATCTGATACAGTAGTACAGTGGTATAATTTGCTACGATTAAATTCTAACTTTCTGATAAACTGTTTGAACTCAAACGCTTCATCTTTGAATAAACTAAGCATGGCATTGATAAACGATCTACGTTTCCAACCATCATAGTATTCGCCAATTTTGTGTAATTGTTTTGCTTGTTTTTTAGCAATCTCAAAATTACCTGAAGGTATATTAAACTTACCTTCTTTAAATTGTTTATTGATATTTACACCCACATAACCTGTCTCACCTAACATCATCAGGCAAACAGCATTAGGAAATCCTGTAATCTGTTTGAAATGTTTAAATACACCATATGGACCAACTGTATTAGGATCTTTCTTATTCTCAATAGTTACATAAGAGTCTAAGAAATCATCAAGTGTCCAGTTCTTGGTATTTTGATTCATTCTACGGATATCATCAAGTGAATGATCTGTAACCATATAAGTAATAGGTAAACCTAAAGCTTTAGCTGCTGTGAATCTATGTTGACCATCAGTTATTTCATAGCGTTTGTTTACATATATTGTTTGTGGTACATAAACTTCTGACATAGATGACATTAGCTTTTTGACATGAGCTTGGTCTACTGGTCTATTACCATGTTTGAATTTAAATTTTAGGTAATCTTTAGTAGTTCGTGGCTTAGTGTTCTGGTCTGCCATGACGTTCCTCCATATAGGTTAATAAATTTACTCTAAGTATTCTTGCAATCTTTTCTGCTTCCTCCATCTCTCTATGTTCATCACCAGATGCTTGACCTGCCATGATAGCATTGTAAACATCAAGATGATGATCGAGTTGGTTTAACATTTGTTTACGAATCGTTTCCATATGTTTCAGCCTCCAAGATTGACCTGGACTCCTGCTCTTCATAAGCAGCTTGTCCTTGTTTTTCTAACTCTTTGTTGAAGTTGTTAATAATTGCTTCGCACTTGTTTACAAATACTTCTGGAGTCATTTTACCATCTCGTACTTGATCAAGCATTTTTTCGATTTCAAATTCTATGTACATAATTTTCCTTTGACGTTAATAGGGGGGTGGGGATTCAAGCCGACTAAACATCAACTTCCCCACCAACCTGAGTTTTAGTTTTTAGCTCTAGGGCTTTCGACCACAGAGATATCAATCTTCTCGTTCTGAATCAGAGATGTCAGAGACTCAAGAGATATACTCTCACCTGGTCTTACAGTTTCAATCGGCATATTGATTGTCTGTATTACCTTGAACTGTTCACCAATCTTTTCAAATGGTTTTACTGGTTCACCTGTAGCATCACGCTTCCAGATGTTTTGCATGTAACCTTTAACATACATGCTTGCTTGTTTACTCGTATCTATAGCCATATTATCCTCCTAGCTTTGTTTGTTACGAATTACGATAGACTGTAGCCTTTTATGCTTTCTAGCTATAACCTGCTCTAACCTATCTATTTTTGCCTGGGCTTTTTCGTACTGCTCCAGGGCTTCATCAAGAGATGGATCTACGTTTGCAACGTCTTTCACTCTCTTAACAACTTTATCTATAAGTAAAACATTACTCATAGTTCTTAGTAATCGCCACATATTTACCTCCTTTTGTAGCTTTGTTCTATATTAGTCATATGATCGGAAATCTCTTGCTTTCTAGCATTCCAATTATCTATTAGTTCAGCCCTTTTCCAACCCCACATTCTCTGTATACTTTTATCTTTAGCTCTATTCTCTACCTTCAAAAGATTTGCGTACCTTTTTAAAAATACTCTATCAATATTCATACATACTCCTTCACTCTATGTAGTTAATCCTGGACGACAAAAAAAAATTATCAGGTTAGCCAGACCGAAATCTAGCTAACCTAATCTGCTCTCGTTATCTGTTAACTGCTTCCTTGATCACAACGGGTTGTTTGTCAAGTATAGCATCAAGTTTCTTTTGTTTATCTTCTACCTGTATAAGTCCAGATACTGCTTGTTTCTCAAACATATCTGCTTGTTTAACAGGTGGTTTTGTCATTTGATCAAACTTCTGAAGATTATTGTTTACAGTATAACCATATAACTGTCTTTCATCTTTAAAAGTTTGAGTAAGACCTTGTAACAATGTTGGCATTTCTTCTTCTGCCATAGCAATGTACTTGTAGTAATCACCAGTCATAGACTGCTTCATGATTTTCATTTGCTTCTTTGATTTTTTCCAACCAGCAGAAGTATATAATAAACATGAAGTATGAGTCACACCAAAGTTAACCCATAGTAATGATATCAGACCAAGAGCTTGATTTACATACCAATCCTTACTTTGTTCTAGTTCAAGAACATCAGATTGTTTAGCTCTTTTATCTTCATAGCCATAGATACCTTCTTTATCAGTTGATCTATCTAGTTTAATATCATCAACCATATTTTTAGTATCGTTAATGATTTGATCAAACTGTGCGATCATCATAATACATGAATGTATCTCAGCACATTTTGAGTTTCTCACATCATAAGTATTGAAACTACTATCTTTATGTCTAGCATCAAGACAGTGTACTAGTGTGTTAAGAGACTCTTCAACTGGATATTTTGCAATTATCTCAGCGTTTTTATAATCTAAATCTATAGTCATTATTGACCTCCTTTATTCGATTTATTTACTTCCCCATTCCCCCTATCTTTCCAGATAAGGTGAAGAAGTTCTATTGGTTCTGATCTCTGTGAGTTTAGATCCTCAAGGTGATCAAGTAGATATGCCACAGCAAAGCAACATATTATAGTTAGTACGATAATCATTATCATAGTATACTCCTTATTTTTTAGATGCTAGTTGTTGATTCAACTAACACAATTACACACGATCTTATTAATCGCTGAATTGCCTTGTCAAGAGGAGGGCGAAAGCCTCAAATAGCGATCGGCTATGCCGATCAAGACCAGTCAAAAGCGTTCGGCTATGCCGAACAAGATACTTAATGCCTGGAAGAAAACATGTGGGAATCAGATGCAAAGCATCTGACGCTGGATCTTGACTAGTCAATTCCGATTCATATGATCTGGGTAAGCCGTGTTAGGTTCTCGAGTGGAACATTATTGCCAGACTAACAATAGCATTACATCACTCCCTTCATGAACTTACATGAAGTCATGTAATGCAGAAGAGAATACTAAATGTATTGACGCTCCTGAAATGCAGAGAAAGCGTTCAAATGCACAGACGAACTGAGACATTAAGAATCAATTTCCCCAACGCATTCAAAGCGTCAATTCAAAAGCGTGGGGTTTTAGAATGCCCCCACGCATCACGCTGCTACAGCAGCGCATAGATGACATAAAGGGGGGTTTAAACGAACACTAATCAAATGAGGGGGAGGACTATGCCTAGAGTTGGACACGTCATATTCGGGGAAGATAACTTCGGTAGAGGACAGGCAGAGGAATATTCTAGGCTGAGCGGAATCAAGGTTGACCCGAGTCCAGAAATAGATATAGTCGTAAAGACTAAGGATAGAAAAACAATTAAGGATTTAACTGATTTAATTAAATGGTATGGCGGATAAGGAAGTAGAGATTAAATTATCGCAAGTAAGTGTGGCACTTCTGATGGAGGTGCAGATGGAAGAGCGTATGATCAAGGATCTCAATAAATACCTCGATGCACGCCATAATAAGCCCGAGGGCGAAGATTTTTCAAGTCAGCTGGTCGGACAGATATCACACGGTGAACAGCTTAAAATAGACACAAAAGACCCATTAATAGTACCGTTTGTAAAGTATGTGGCACAATTAGCGACTACTTATGTACAACACTTTGGTAGACACGTTGGTATTGCTGATATGAAGCGGATACCACATGTACACAGCTTATGGTCGGTACATTCCTATGAAAGGGACTATAACCCCTTGCATGACCATGGTGTAGATACCCAGATGGGGGTTTCATTTACCACCTGGACCAAAATACCACCGCAAATAGCCAATAATAACAAATGGAGTCCACTAGATCTATATAACTCTGGTGGTGCTTATGATGGATTCTTACAGTTTCATTTTGGACAAACAAGTATACGGGGTTTAGAAGAGCTAAGACCTGCACTTACCAAAACAATTAAACCTGAAGTTGGCAAAATATTATTTTTCCCTTCATGGTGTCAACATTGTGTTTATCCATTTGAAGGTGAGGGTGAAAGAAGGACAATAGCAGGCAATTTAAACATGTTTCCTGAATCTGTACTCAATGACCCTCAAAACAAAGCAATCGTGCTGTAAAGTACCTTAAAACGCATTTAAACACTATATAAGGAGAAAGATATGCCATACGGTAAAGGAACTTATGGATCTACTAAAGGTAGACCACCTAAAAAGAAGAAAAAAGGTAAGAAGAAGTAATGCAAAAGAGCGTAAAAGCACCTGCTGGTTTCCATTGGATGAAATCAGGTAAAGGATTTAAGCTTATGAAACACAAAGGGAAGTTTCAAAAGCATAAAGGCGCTAGTTTAAGTGCTAAATTCCCAGTACAAATGAAACATAAACAAGGATAATATATGAAAGATAAGATTATGCAGAAATGGAATGCACTTTCCATTACTAAAAAGAACGCAATAGTAGCTATTGGAGTTATTATTGTACTTGCAATTATATTTTAACTCATGGCTAAGAGCAAAGTTAACCAATCTGGTAATTATACTAAGCCTGCAATGCGAAAACGCATGTTCCAACGCATAAAAGCTGGAACTAAAGGCGGAAAAGCTGGTCAATGGTCTGCTCGTAAAGCCCAAATGCTAGCAAAATCGTATAAAGCTGCTGGTGGTGGCTATAAGTGAGCCTAAAAAAGCCCCAAAAGAGCTTAAAGAACTGGGGTAAGCAGAAATGGCGTACCAAATCTGGTAAACCTTCTGCTAAAACAGGTGAAAGATACCTACCTGAGAAAGCAATTAAGGCTTTATCTGCCAAAGAGTACGCTGCTACTACAAGAGCAAAGCGTAAAGGCACTAAAAAAGGTAAACAACACGTTAAACAACCAAAAAAGATAGCTCGTAAGACACGAGCTTATAGATAGGAGAACAAACATAATGGCATTACCAATTGTAGGAATAACAGCTAAAGTACTTGGCAGAAAAGCTGCTAGAAAAGTATTAAAAGGTAAAAAAAAAGCAGGAGCCAAATTATCTAGAGTAAAAGGTACAAAAACTTATGCTGCAACTAAAGCAAAAGAATCAGGTATAAGAGGTGCTATAGGTCTAAAAGGCAAAGGCAGATTAAATACCATTCGTAGACAAGTGCAAGGACCAGCAGGATATATTGCTCTTGGTGCTGCTGCATTCTCTGGAGATGATGAGTAAATCAGATAAAGAAGTCATTGCTGACCTAATAAAGTCACTTAATCAGACTAAAGAATCTGCTCCTATCAGATATAAAAAAGAACTTGACGTAGAGTTTACGCCACAACCTGACGTAAAGATCGTAGTCAACAATACAAAAAAAGGACTATTATGATTGGCAAAAAATATATAGCAAAAATACCTAAAGGACTTGAGTCTCTTTACAAAAAAGTAGGTAAAAAGAAAAAATCTATGACTAAAACAGTCAATAAGTTTAAAAAACCTATTAAGGCTAAAACTAAAAAAGTAAAGAAAGCAATTAAAAAAAATCCTAGAATATCTACAGCTATTGCTGCAGGTGCTACAGGCGCAGTTGCTGGATCTGCTTACAGTAAAAGGAAAAATAAAAATGGCTAAAAGTTTAGTAACACTAGCAGAAGAAATATCTTCACTATCACCTAATGAGTTAGAAACTCTTGGTAAGATAGTAATGGCAAAACAACAGATGGTTCAGCCAAGACCACAAGGACAAGTATCAAATGTACCTGGACCTATGGGAGCTGCACCTATGCCACCACAAATGAATCAAACACCTCAAAGACGTACGGCTCCGCCAACAACTAGAGATGCAATGATGCCTGGTCTATTAAATAGATAATGGTTCGCATAAGTAGGTTTGCTTCAAAGTATTTAACTACTGCAAAAAAGAAACCTAAGAAATTAAAAGATACACTAAACGAAGATCAGTTAGCTGCTTTTATTACTGGTAAACCAAATAAAAAGTTTGCTAAAGGATTTAAAAAACAAACTGGTACATTTAAAAAAGAAGTTTATGAATTTGATAAAGTTCAAAAACCTGAACCTGTAAGAAGTAAACCAACTGGTTATATGCAAGCTGATTTAGGTAAAATGAAACAACGTAAAGCTGTTAATAGATCTGAAAGATTACAAATGGCTAGATATAAAAATGCCAAAAGGAGGGCAAAATGATAGCAAAAACTGCAAGCAAATTATTTAAAAAGAAAAAGAAAAAAAAGTCTAAAAAGAAAGCACCTAAAAAGAAAACTGTATTAGGTGGAGCGCAAACATTAGCAGGTAAAGCATTAATTAATCCTGTTACATTAGGTGGAGGTGCTGCTTATGGTATTGGTAGAGCTAGTGGTAGATCTTCTGAAAGAGCTAAAACTATTAGACTTAATGAAGCATTAAGACGTAGAGGCGTAAGAGTATAATGGCACATGGCGGTAAAAGACCAGGAGCAGGTAGACCTAAAGGAGTTATAGATGGAACAAAAGGGCAACGTCTAGAAGCTGCTATAAAGTCTGCAAGTAGAACACCGTTGGAATATATGTTGAATGTTTTAAACAATCCTGGTACTTCTCCTGAACGAAAGATGTGGGCTGCAGAAAAAGCTGCACCTTTCGTACATGCTAGATTAGCAAGTAAGGAACACAAAATAACTGGTGATAGCAAAAAACCAATTAGTATAAATTTATGTCACGCTCCAGAAAAGGAATAGATAAAAAAGAAATAACAATACCATTTAAACCTAGAAAGTATCAATGGGAAGTATTTCAAAAACTAAAAAGATTTAATGTTATCGTTTGTCATCGGAGGTTTGGAAAGACCTGTCTGGCAATCTGGAAACTAGTTGCTACTGCAGTAGAAAAAGATAATGCAAGATTAGCTTATATAGCACCTACATATAGACAAGGTAAGGCTGTTGCTTTTGATTATCTTAAAGAATACACAGAACCACTTATGCAGCTTGGTGGTAATAGAAACGAAACAGAATTAAAAATAGATTTATATAACGGATCAAGAATACAGATATTTGGTGCTGACAATCCAGATGCACTCCGTGGATTAGGATTTGATGGTGTAGTCATGGATGAGTTTGCTCTCATGTCTCCTCGTACTTGGACTGAAATTATTAGACCTGCTGTATCTGACAAACTTGGATTTGTTATCTTCATTGGAACACCTATGGGGCATAATCAGTTCTGGGAAGTCTATGATTTTGCAAAACGTACTGATAGTAAAGATTGGTACGGATGTATGTACAGATCATCTGATACTAATGTTATACCTGATTGGGAGTTGGAAGATGCTAAACGCACTATGCCAGACTCACAATTTGAACAAGAGTATGAATGCTCATTCAATGCTGCTGTCCAGGGCAGTTATTATGGAGCATTAATGGAACAAGCAGAAAAACAAAAACGTATAGGTGATATACCATACGATCCTACAGTTGATGTAGAAACATGGTGGGATTTAGGTATAGGAGACTCTACTGCAATTTGGTTTGCACAAAGAGTTAATAATGAAGTTAGATTAATTGATTACTATGAAACTAATGGTGAATCATTAGCGTATTATGTAAGTAAGCTAAATGAAAAACCATATAACTATGGCGCTCATATAGCACCACACGATATTGTAACTAGGGAACTAGGAACAGGTAAATCTAGATTAGAAGTAGCTGCAGAGTTAGGATTAAACTTTGAAGTAGCTCCTAAACTAGAAGTAGAACACGGAATAGAATCCGTAAGAAACACATTACCTAATTGTTGGTTTGATAGAATAAGATGCAAACAAGGTATCGAAGCTCTCAAGCAATACAAAAAGGTATTTGATGATAAGAACCAAGTCTTTAAAAATAAACCACATCATAACTGGGCGTCACACGGATCAGATGCATTTAGATATGGATGTGTTGGCGAAGCGCCTGAAAGATCAGATTGGGCTAAAGATATTAACGTAGATACAAGGTATATAATATGATCAGTAAAGCATCAAAAAAAGCTTTTAATTATTTAAAAAACACAGGTAGAAAATCTAAAATTGTTAAAAAAAAATTAGGTAGAAAATATAGTAAAGCAGATCCTATGACAAAAGCAATGATAGTAGGTTCAGCAATTGGAATACCTGTAAAAGCTGGATTTCTTTATGGTGCTTATAAATTAGGCACAAAAGATAATAAAAAGAAATAATAAAGGTATATAATATGATTAGTAAATATGTAAATGCAGCTAGAGGTGCATTCCATGGTGTAAAAACCACATTAAAAAGAGATATAAAAGAAGCTAAATCAGCAAGTCAATTAATAGGCAAAAAACAAACTGCAAAATTAATGGCAAAAAGATATGGTAGAAGAGCAAAGCCAACAAT
>Ga0209645_1001864_pt1 | contig 10318 bp, 27 predicted proteins | sample ETNvirenome_6_30_FD_184070 | JGI IMG/M metagenome (GOLD analysis project Ga0209645, IMG submission 184070) | Marine viral communities from the Pacific Ocean - ETNP_6_30 (SPAdes) (version 2) | ecosystem: Environmental > Aquatic > Marine > Oceanic | place: Pacific Ocean | collected 2013-06-19
CCTTGCGTAAGATTGCTAACGTATGTTTTCTTAATTTGCGAGAGGTGCCTCTTAATTGAGATTCCAAAAATTCTCCTTAGTTTTTGTTCGGGAGACGTTTTTTTGTTGTTCCGCTTCTTAGACTTTCGACTCATTTTTTTACATGGGACACATCGGGCCGTCCGCCCAGAGGCGTTCTTCTTCCAACTAAAGTAAAACATGTAGTAAGGCTTGGCTTCACCACACTTAGAACATGTCTTCTTGTGTATTATTCCTTCGTCATGGCAACGCCAATACATCTTGTTTGATTCCACAGACATGGGGCTTGCATCATGGGGGACATAGTTTCTTGCTCTCTTCTCCCTTCTCTCCCATGGCTCAAGGCCATCCTTCCTATATCTCCAGTCAGGTAGTCTGCCTACACTTTCTTTGCGAAGTCTTCTCTCTTCTTCCCTTAGCTCTACACATTTTTTTACTTGTTCAGGATCGAACCAATGTGCCCCTCGTATAGTATAGGGGGTCAGAGAGCCCTCGCTGATCATTGTGTTGATCGGGCCTTTGCTCTTACACCCAAACACAGCTATCGTGTCACTGACGCTGAGAAGGCCCTTTATGGACTCCTGATATTGACGTTCTTTTTCTAGGGCCTGAGCCCTGATCTTTTCTTCTTTCTCTTTCTTTAACTTTTTTTCTTTTTCTTGCTTATCTCTGATGGTGTTCTCTATGTTTTGTTTAAATTTATCCAAGTCTGGTATTGAATATAGCCGCGATGGAGAACCATTCACAATGATTCTGCCTGAGGGCTCCAAAACTTGGCCATAGCGATGCCCAATTGCGTACCTACGAAAGTTCTTTATAGTAAACCCTAAGTATTCGGCGGCTTGTTTGGACGTTAAATGGCCCTCCGGGACTGGATGGGGGTTCTTAAGTTTGTCAATAGCGTCAGGATGGACGTATCTTCTCCACCCATTCTTGCCCGGTGACCCGTCATGAACCTTTTTTGTTTCCACGCCCTCTTGCAAGATCTTCTTGATCCTATATCCTAAGCCACTACGGGTTATATTCATTTGCTTAGCTAGGACCCCATACTCAATCCACCCAGCATTAATGACTTCTTCAAGTTCTTTTCTTCTTTGTTCTTTCTCTTTTAGCGCCTGCTTGTGCTTATCACCCCATCCTGAACTCCTCGTACTATTCTTTTTATGGTGGTAGTCGTTAGCGCACTTCTTAGAACAGTACTTTCTTTTTCTATTTCCTCGGGAAGGTGGGTTAGGGTTCCCGCACTCTATACAATTACTCATCAAATCTCCAATTTTTATTTGGGCGTTTTTTTAGCCCTCTCAATATATAGGCGCTTTCTCTACCAAGGGAATTTTTAAGAAAAAGGAATTTAGCCTTTTTTGGTTTGTGTCGTGGACGGATCAGGTCATAGGTGTACCCGATAGGTCTATGGGACTTATCTATATACATATGGGGGGGGTAGGGGGGAGTAACCTCCCCCGGCTTACTTGTCAAGCCTCACAACCAAGCCTTAAACAATTCCTCGGCCCATGGCTCCCGGCTTGTCTCGGGGTGTAGAATAGCCTTGACGTAGCGTGCGCGCTTGTCTCCCTTGCTCTTGACCCACGTCTGCATGGCGTCCAATAGGCGGCGCTCCTGCTCCGTACAGCTAGGGCCAGCGTCTTGGGCTGTCTTGGCCTTGGCCTTGCTCCCTGCGCCCGTTTTGGCCTTGCTATCGCCTGCAGCCTTCCGCCGGTATGTCCTGCGGTAGCCGCTCGAAGCCTTGCCCCGCTTGGCACCCTTGCCGGCGTCTGAAGCATTGATCCAAGCGTAGACAGAATCTTTATCGTACTGGCCCGCAAGGTGGCCCAACCATGCCCACTGCTTTGGAGACAGGGCATTAATATCTTGTCCCCCGTGAGTATACTTTGAAAGCAGGTCGTCCGCGAAGTCAATCGAACGGGTCGCGACTGTCTTGGCTTTAATAGCATCACGAAGGGTCTGAACACGGTCGGAGGCGGACATAGCTGCAAAGGAATCCCAAGCGTTAGACATTATATATTCTCCAGTCGGGGCGTGATTGCCTGTCCCTTACTTATCCTCTCTGGACTGTTGCGGCAAGGGACGAAAAGAAAATCATTCAATTCATTCAATTCAATAGACTGACTACCATTCAAGGGCACCGGTCAGGGGCCTTCTATCATCCTCATCTATTAGACGGTCCTCAACCTCACTGCGGTCAACGTCACCTATACATTCATCCTTATCCCAAAGAGAGGAATCATCATCGAAGTCTGTAGGATTATTATTGTAGCTAGGATAAATCATCACGGCCTCCACATTGGTTCACAAGCCTAGTAACCGGCTGCAGTCATACCGACAAGAATAAAGAAGAACATTCCAGCACATAGCAAAGTAAATACAATGCCCACCATATTCTTTAGAATAAACCCAAATAGTTGGATAGCTCCAAAGACTAGGGAAAGGCCCAACACTAGGACTAGGATACCTTCTAGCATTTATTTACCTCACATGCAAATAATTAATGCGTTTAGTGATTCAGGTTTCTATTTATAATCGGTATCCTATCTGATACCAACTATGTTTCTATTCGTTCACTATTCCTTCTATAGTCCCTTGATGGTTATTCTGTCAAGGGACTATTTCTTTTGGTTTAGTGAATCCCACCTTTTACCACTCTCACCCATTCTATCCCACTATACCCCACTTGACCACTATTTATTTCAATAGCTCAGTCAGTATCATACAAAGGGATAGATAAATCATTGAACCATATAGCACTGTCACGGGGTTCATTCTTTCATCTCCGTTAGGTGAAGGGATCTTAATCCGTTTCGTTTATTCTGTCAACCATTGGGCTAGTCTTACATGCTTTGAGGTTGTTTGGCTTTTCCAACCATGCGACCCACCCTTAGTATAATCATATACAGTCTTATTGCCGCTTAACATAGTATCACCAATCTGGAGTTCATAACTATATAGGTTAACACCGTCTGTGGATAGGTTGCCTGCTTTTCCAGCCTCACCATTAATCCATGCCTTTACAACTTCCAAGTTAGTCACGTTGCCTCCTATGGCTGCAAGTCTTTTAATCTGTTTGATCTATGCAGTCAAGATGTTTTCTGTGGATTTATAAATGTTTGTCCACTCACCAAAAAGATGATCCGTCGTACATACGGTATAGGAAACAGACTGGACGTATCCTGCTTCAAACATCATGCCACGAGCATAAGTTATAATCTTACTCTCCGGCATATTAGCAGGAACAGAAGAAGAAGTCAAGACAATGGGCCAACCGTCTTCTTCCATAACTGTGACACGTACTCGAATATACTCGGACATTACTTACTCCGTATGAGCTAGATAATGAAGAAGGCTTTTTATTTCTTCTTTCTCGCCACCTTCACATAACGTCTTGAGTGTGATCCGTCCAATAAGATTTGTCCCGCCATGCTTTTCTACAATGGATTGAACCACATCAATAGGCACGAATGGATAAACAGCGTCCCTGCTATCGTTATTACATTCTTGGTATTCTTTTAATAGGTCTTCCTGTTCGCTAGGATAGCCTACCTCCACATTCTTATAAGGTCCGGAGTTAGAACGTGGACTGCACCAATGCCTATCACTGGCCTGTACTGAAAAGCTGAATCCATCCTTACATTCAATAGTAGGAAAACAAGTATACATAACATCACCTTGGACTAGGGTTTAGGTCATACCTTGTGGCAAGCCGTTACTCTGTACTGTTCTAACAGACTCAAGGTCGATGTCAAGTGATTAGCTAATTCCAATTCCACATTGATACCATCAAGCCTATGATGAGGATACATTTTATTTTCTTTAATCCTCTGAATAAGATTGTCCAAGTCACGGATACCAACCATAAGAAGATCTAAATACATTCCCTGTAGTAGTGGAAGTTTTTCTGTAGTCTCCGACATTGAACCCTCCTAGGTCTGGACCCTACTTAATCCGTTCCAAACCTACCGTCAATAAGGTCTTGAATCTTTTTCGCGTCTCGGCGTTTAACCGCCCAATTCAATTCTCTAATACCCTTTGCACCCATTTGAGTAAAGATCTCCGCCGCAACGGAGCTACCTTCGGGAATCTGAAAGGCTTGATTATTGAACCATCTAATCTCATTAGAGCCATACATTGGACCCATGGCTAACCTCCTCTATCAAGGACTATACTGTCCGTCAACTGCGACAATCAAATTCTTTAGATCATCCTTTGACCAACCGCTATAGTATCGCCTGATAATATCATAACCTGCATCATATTCAAGATAATTCTCAATGTCTTGTCGCGCATAGATCCACATAGGCCGTACTTCCTTGAATCGTGCCACCTTATCATCAAAAATCTTCTGGTCTACCATATCATGCCTCGCATTTCATAGGGTTAGGGAATAGGATAGTCCACACTTCGGGAGTGATCCCCGTCATAATAAACTCTCTTTGACCATCCGTCAAGTGAGGGAAAGCGTCTTGTGCCAACATTCCCTCCTTCCATTCTTTAATCTGTTCGGGAGTCACTGGCAACTCCCATTCATTAAATTTGTTTGTGAAAGGACACTTACGAACGATAATCATTATGCTACCTCGCTGGTCTAGGTTCCTATTATCCGTTTAGAGGTTGGCTGTCAATATCTTTTTCTTCACTGGGTGAAGGCATTGGTTTATGAGAGCATGGCCCGGTCAACTGGGCAAGTGCTATCATAGTACCATAGCGATCACCAATTGATCGACTATAGTCAAGCATTTTACTTACCTGCTTCCGTAGCTCTGGAGTATCCGCACACCGGATCAAACAGTGACATGACATGGTATCCCTCTCTTTCTATCCGGGAGTAGCTTAATCGGTTGAGGTTTAGCCGTCAAGCAGGCTGGACAAAGTCCCCTCGCATAAGACGGAATACAAACTCTAGAAGGTTGGAGCAACCTAGATTATCAAGTGCTTCACGATTGACGGTTGTCCCAAGACCATACTGGGAAGTAGTCCACGTACCACTACGCCAATCACCTGATAGGGTTACCATAATAGTCTGCTCATGGTCCTTGGGAATAGTAACCATAGTCCTGCCCTTATTGTAGGAAACACCCATTCTGGTAAGCTGTAGAGGCGATTTACTATAACCAATCTTTCTCATTTGTGCAAAAAACTGGCGGCGAGTCATTTCCTTTTTCATCATAACCTCGGACACGGGTTTCGGTTCTGGCCTGAATCTAATCGGTCGAGCGTGAAACGTCAAGCATTTTCTTTCTTGCTATGGCAACCAGTCTTCTGGATTGTCTTCTTCAATACACAATGCTTGATCGTCTAAATAGATCATGGCGGCGTCATTCTCTGCTTCCCTATATTCGGGATAGTCCCACCATGCAAATTCTATATCATCCACGTCTCTTTCGATTAACATACTGTCCTCTCTTATTGGTATTGTACCGTTATTGTATCCCCTCTATGCCAGAATGTAAAGTCTGAATCTTCTTCATGCAGACTACTATCACTCCATTCACATTGAGCAGGGACAGTATAATCGACTGTGGGAATGTTATCAACTACTTCTTTCTTGAATCTTTCAACCATGGCATCGGTCCAGCCTTTAATATCAATATCAATCCACGTTTGCCATTCGCCATGGTCTAGTTCATATGAAGATATACTATGGTAACCTTTGATACTACCATATTCATAGTAAAAGCCTTCATCTACAGGGCTTGCAGACCTATGGCTGAATCCGTCTGCTATCCATTCAGACACTTCATCTATGCTCCATTCAATAGCGGATACCTGTTCTTCTGTCATTGACATAGAGCCTCCTGCGTTGGGCACAACTCTTTGTAACCTACAGGGTTGGAAGTGTAAACTAAAAAATCCACGAAGGTAAGAGAATCGCAGCCATAACCATAAATGAATAGCTCACTGCCGTCACTGTAACCAACGCAGTTACAACTCCTTCTTCATAGTCCATACTATCCTCCGATAATATCAATGATCCTTTTGACGACCACTGGATTGTGGCCACCAATATGCCACTCATTAACTTCTTCTGGTTTAGAGATCCAATAGTTTTTCCAGTCATAGATAGTAGCTATCTCACCATCTTCAAATACAACCTTCCATTCCCATTGTACCTTGGGTCCACCCCAATACTCTGGTTTACCAAAGGCTGCAACAATGTCACCGTATTCTGCCTTCATATAGCCTTGAAGACACGTACCATTAATATCAATCGTTTCATCATTATGGGTACTGAACATGGTTGGCTCCCTCGTTGTGTAGCTTACTTAATGGATTAGAATTTATCTGTCAAGGGAAGTATTGTATATGTTCTTTCCCTTTGTGGATATTTCTTATTGAGTTCCTGTAGCAAAGACCAGTCTATAGCGTCACATATTTCTTTATCACTTAAACCTTCTTCGCTTGCTACGTCTAGTACCATACGGATAGCTTCCATAGCTTCAAAGAGTTCTTTATTTTCTGTCGTCTCGACCTTTAACCATTTACTGGTTTCCATGTCGTTCCCTTTGTCGTGAGCGTACCCTATCTGGGTTGGGCTAGACTGTCAATTCAAAATCCACACTAATGCTGATATTCCTGCGTACTCCCCAAGGATTATCGTCCCATTCCCCAATATCTCCCTCGCTTCCATGTTCGGGATAATCGTAGCAGGCTTCAATAATAAGATAATCATCATCCTCGAAAGCATGGTTTTCACCAAGGTCTTTATAGAGCGCAACAAGATCGTCATAGACCGTACTGTACCACTTGGTACCTTCAACAAACCATAGTGTACCTTCGTCCGTAGTTTCCATAGGCTCCCCAAAGTAACGGAGAATGGTCGCACGAGACTCTGCCGTAAGGTTATTTACTACGTTTGGCTTGGCTGCGAAAGCTACTTCTGAACGGATACCCATTGTTATCTCCTTGGTTCAATCCACACTTATCAGAATGGAATCTCACTGTCAAGATATTTATTCTTTTGTTCCCTCCGCCATGCCTCGTTTGCTTCGGTGATAGCCCGCTTTTCTTCTTCTGGCATGGCTTCCCATTCTCTAGCTAATTCCCTCTCATAATCCTCATATTCACACTGGCCGCATGGAGCATCAAACATACCACATGGACTACTAGTTTTAATATGGGGGTGACTAGGGCAACGACGTGCATCACCAATACCTTCCCAATACATATGATCTTTATGAGCGTGCATCTGTTCCCTCTCGTTGTGGGGACAACCTAGCCGGTTAGGGCTAGGCTGTAAAGGATTATTTATCGGAGCGCATCGAATTGCTTGGCAGTTGGCTTCTTTACTCCATGGTAGACAAGACCAATAGCATACTCGCCTAGGATAGCAGGCATATCACTATCGTTACCGTCAATGTAACCATTCTCCAGACGACTCTCAATAGTGTCGAAGATACGGGAGTTAGGACCGTCAATCATCTTATCCCACTTACCACCATAAGAATAGGTAACACGGAAGTTATCAGGCAAGACCTTACCCTTGAAGAAAGGGACACTCTTGGTATAAGCATAGAACAGAATATCAGGGTGACGCTTAATAACTTGTAGCCAAGCATCGGCGTACCACTTCTTAAAGAAGTCACCACTATCATGCAAGCGAATCACGGCAACCCTCTTGCTCAACCCATTAACCGATTGATCAAGAATGTCAACAACACCTTCAATGCCTTGTGTTGCATAAGTATATAGCAGAGCCTTGTGGTTATCAATACGAACACGCTTGGAGCCTTTGAATAAGAACGTACCTTGTCGAGCATAACAGACGTTCAAACAAGCATCTGCACCCGGACAAGTAACATAACTCTTACCATCCTCGTCGTCGTATCCACCAGCCGGGATATTGAAAGAAACAACTCTATAAGCCTTTGGTCGTGGCACAAAACCATTGAGACTACCATGCTCTGCAAGATAGGTCTTGACCTTACCACTAGTCTTACGCAGCTTACTGTTACCATCACTGATCTTGAGCATCATGCCCTCCGTTGCTGTGCGCTTGTTTTTTAACGGTTTAGGTTTTGGCTGTCAACAACTTTTTGTTTTTGGCCACTTGTATGTCACGGTACAGTCTACCGGTAGCTCCATATCTTCTTTAACATTTTCTCCGTTAACGAATACTGTACCGCTTCTAATCATACGTCGAGCGGAAGCCCTAGTGGATACAAACTTATGTTTTACCATGTGTTCAATAAGAGTCATTGTTTTCTCCCTGCTGGTGCCAGAGTCTTATCGGTTCAGGGCTTGTGTGTCAAGTATCACCACCAAGAATCATAATAAATATCATAACCCTCGGCCATAAGAGTACGAGCCTTATCAATGAATTCCTCGGTCTGGCCTACATTATAATCATCAGACACGCCCCAGAAGAAACCTCTAGCTTCTTTAAGATTACGATGCTCATTCTGTAGCTGGTCTAGGTCACTTGACTCTAGTTTAATCTGCTCACAATTAAACTCTCCCGTTCCGCCACGCTTCCTATATAGGCTCTCCATCCAGCCATGAAGGTTAGCGTGCTTACGCCAATACATAACCTCGATTGTCTCTTCACCCTTGCGTGCAAATCCGTATTGGTCGAGTCCCATGTTCCTCTCCTGTTGCAAAGTCCATTTAGCTTTTTGGGTTCAGTCTGTCAACCTTCTGGTGTATCTTCTCTATTCCAAAGGCCGCTCATCGGTACGTTATCCACTTTCTCTACTTGACCACCTAACTGATCATTCATTTGAGCACCAAGAATATCAATGAATCTAATCAAAGCCTCGGCACGCTCAAGATCCGGATAACCATTTTCGTCATTGAAAGATAGCTCTCCACTTATGAGTGCATCTTGAATTTTAAGAAAAACGTCTGCGATAAGAGTGAGAACTTCTACATCAAACTTAATTCGTTTCATTTCACTTCCTTGGGCGAGACTCTTATCAGAAAATTAAGTGATCGACAAACATTTTAATCACTTCTTCTATGGGGACAGAATTGGGCAAAGAAACATTATGCTCTCTGCCGCTATCATCTTCAAAAAACAAGATGATACCACCCTGCTCGCAGTCCTTTGTCTTTAGGCGGGGCAAGGCGTTTCTTCTTTCTGCCTTTCTTATAAACCCAACCATTTTATCAGTATTGCATCTCATACTACAGTGATCCTTGAATATGGGATTCTTTCACCCAACATAACATCTAGGTAAACTTCTTTTGCTTCGTACACTGGTTCACCTGTTTCTTTGTAGACCCATGTAGTATTTTCATACGGATTGTATGTAATCTCTTTTACTTTTGTCATCAAAGGCAAGAAAGGTAAAACAGGATATACAAACCTACCGCGACAATAAGCATGGATTATACTCCTTCCTTCTTTAATCTGTCTTTCTCTTTTTGGCAAGGAAACAATAAACTTTGCATCCTCTAGTGTAACAGTGGGAAAATGCCCAATGACTCTGCCCTTGCTAACAAGAGGGGTATCTTCTCTTGCCTTAACGGAAAACATTTTCCGATGCAAGTTCCAATAAACATCTACTAATAGGTTTACTGGAATTGGCTCTGAACCATTGGGCATTTATACTCCCTAATCAGTTACTAATGAATCCTAGACTAACAGTCTGTTCACGGAGATTATCTAGATAACTCTCAAAGTCTCCCGACTCATCTTCTTCAAAAATATCATCGTCATCATAGTCATCTTCGCCCGATGTGTCAAGCGTACTATACTCTGCTCTAGCCTTATCAAGATCAATAACAGGCTCTTCTGGAGCCTCCTCGACCTCGGAGGTATCTTCTGTTGCCACTTCTTGCTGGTTAGCTGTAAGGGCCTCATAAGCCTCTGGAGAGAGCACGTATGCAATAGTATCCTTACGCTTGGTGACTGCAACTGCCTCGTCTGAGGACAGACCTGCAATTACGTCAGTAAGAGAAACACGCATAATACTAGCACTAATGGTATTAACCTTCATCTTGGACTCCTATAATAAGGATTAACTAATCAGTCAAGGTTCTCGTTCAAGAACTGCTTGAGGGCACGAGCATCACGGAGAGTCATACGGACAGTTGTATCAGTGACACGCCAGTCGTCAGACTTTGTAGTGATAGAAAGATTGTTGATACCAGCCTTCTTGGCGGTACTGTTACGGCTAATGTTGAAGACCGAGTTACTTGTGGTCTTGCTCTTGTTGAACTTCATAATTTACTCCTTGCCTTTCGGCTCTATCATCATAACAAACCGGAATGGCTTGTCAAGAAAAAAATGCGAGAGGTGGGACTCGAACCCACACGGGATACCCCACTGGATCCTAAATCCAGCGCG
>Ga0209645_1001865_pt1 | contig 10311 bp, 15 predicted proteins | sample ETNvirenome_6_30_FD_184070 | JGI IMG/M metagenome (GOLD analysis project Ga0209645, IMG submission 184070) | Marine viral communities from the Pacific Ocean - ETNP_6_30 (SPAdes) (version 2) | ecosystem: Environmental > Aquatic > Marine > Oceanic | place: Pacific Ocean | collected 2013-06-19
GATTACATATACAATTCATTTGTTTGGGTAACATTAGGTTCATTTGGAATTGCAGGTGCAGAAAAGGTATATAAGAAATAATGCCAAGAAAGAACACTATAACCTTTGTAAGAAGAAATGGTAAAAAGAAAACAAGACAAGGGCAAAGCAAACGAACAAAATATGGTACAAAAATTAGTAAAAAGTATTACAAGAAAAGATATAGAGGGCAAGGATAATGGCAAGAGTAGAATTTAACAATGTATTTAAAGATAAAGTTTTGGATAACATTCAGAAACTTATTAAACAAACAATTCCGAGTGTTCCTTTGTTTTATGATGAACATAGAGGTCAAGAAAGTTTTTTGATCCGACCAGTTTCAGACACTTTTGTTGATTATGCAAGCAACACACATATTAGAACTTTTACTACAACAATAAGTTTTGAAATACATACTGGTTCAGAATTTACAAAGGATAAGGATATAAAAAGACTTACCGATGTAGCAGAATTATTAAAAAGAATTTTCTTTAACAATCGTGATTTAGAAGCATTAGGTATATCTGATTGGTATAACGCAAGAATTATTGATGTGGTCTATGAACGAGATGCAGAAGATACAGAAAGAGAACGATGTGTTCTTACTTTAGAGTGTAATGTAAACGAGGTAATATCATGAAATATAAATTAAAAAGTGGTTTAAAGCTTCAATATGGATATACCAAAACACCTAACTGGATTACGAGAAGGTTGTTAAGAGGTGAAGAAGTTAAACTAACAAAAGAAAACTTGGAAGAACTTGAATCTTTAGGTGTTCGATTTTTTCCAACAGAACAAAAGAAAAAACCTAAGTTAAAAGAGGAGAAATAACAAATGGCTATAAGTGGAAAAGTCTATGGAAAAAGTGAATTTTCTGTAGGTATCTTAGCAAAAGATGCGGCTAATATTGCAACTGCGGCTGCTGCTGATGGGGCATATAAATTATTGCCAATGATAAATGTATCTACACCTGTCCTCAATTTTATTGAAAGCGGTGAGATACGAAGCAACAACGCAGGTATGATCGAATTAGACAATGACCAATTCAGAAGTTCTAAAGGCGGATTTATTACAATGGACTTTGAAGTCCCTGCCGAAAGAAACTTTTTAGTAAGGTTGTTAGCTAATGTATTACAAGACCATTCAGAAAACACAAGTGGTACTAATGTAATTCATACAATAGAAGCGTCATCAAGCAATGCTTTATCAAGACCTGACTTTACAGCAAGTTCAAGTGCAGGTGTTCCATCTTTATTTGATATTGGATTATACTATCCTTCATCAAGTGAAGATAAATTGATTACAAGTGCTGCTTTACAATCATTGACAATGAACTTTGATATGACTGATGGTAGATTGCTACTTAGTGGTACTTTCTATTCAGGATTTACGAGTTCATCTAAATTCTTAACTGAGCAAAATCTAAGCACAGCAGTTGATGTAATATCACAATCAGGATCAGAAGCAGTTCAAGTAGAATCTTACTTTGATGTAAAGAAACTTGATGTTGATGGTCAAACATTAACAGACATCGTAATTACAGGAGTGTCTTTTACTTTTGAAAACAATTTAGCAAGAGTAGGTAGAGATTCTAATGGCGATGCTGAAACTTATGCTTTCGGTATTCCATCTGTAAATATTACTGGTGAATTGTCAGTATTATATGATGGTAATGTAAACTTTGCAGCAACAAAGAATATCTTACAAGATTTCATTGATGGTAAAACTGCAACTTTACAATTACAACAAGGTGATGGTACAATCGATGCAGCAGAACTTGGTGAAATGAATATTGATTGTGAAATCTATTCAACAGCAGTAAATCTTGATGCAAACGCAGAAGCAGGTGCTGTCATTACAATTCCATTCAAAGTTGTACAAGCAACTGATGCAAATGGAGATGCAAGTGGAACAGCATTTAAATTCATGTATAATGATAAATATGCTTCATCAACTTGGTAAGGAGTAAACAATGAAGGTTAAATTGTTCGATAAAGAGTGGAATGTAAATTCCATAACATACAAACAGAAAAGAGAGTTGTGGCAATTAAGTCTTGTCGCTTTTAAAGATGATAAAACTAATGAAGATGACTATTTCAAATTAATCAATAGAGTTGAAGAACTCTCAGGATTAACTGAAAAGGATTTGGAAAGTATATCAATGGGGCAAATAGATTTATTGATGCAACAAATCTTTACTGACTATATGGGGCTTGAAAAAAAAGACTCATAGGACTTTGTAGTTATGTGTGGTTTTCTCAAATGGGATTTCCGCACATAACTTTAGAGTTTCCATACAAAAGGCAAAGTCCTGTTAGCAAGAAGGTCAAGACTTACGAAAACATTGAACAGGTATGGGAAGAAATAATAGAATTGGTAGAAGGGTGGACAGATAGTAGGTTTTCTCTTGGTAGAAATCTTTACTTTCATTTGCCTTTGTTTATGAATCCAAAGTGGATTATTGATAATGAAGATGGAACATTACTTCGTGAATATCAATGGATTAAAGAATTTAACATACCATTAGCACAGGATTTAGATAGTGCAGACGCAAGTAAGATCGAAATATTCGATATTATTAGAAATGAGATTAATGCAATAAAACTTTATATGAGTGAGAAAAATGGCGGATAAACAAATAAAATTATTAGTAAAAGCTGAAGTAGATAAAGCGATAAGAGATTTTAAAAAACTGGATGACCAAGTAGATAAAACTACGAAATCCAAAAAAAGAATGCGTGTCGGAACTGAAGGGCTTACAAGACAAATTGGTGTTCTTAGAAACAAAGTATTGTTAGCATCTTTTGCTTTTGCAGCAATCGGTGCTTCTATTGGTAAAGTAGTACAAACTTCTGCACAATTTGAAGCATTAGAAACAAGACTTGTAGCTTTAAAAGGAAGTGTAGATGAGGGAAGAAAGTCTTTTGACTTTTTTAATAAGGTAGCAGCAACCACACCATTCCAGTTGCAAAATGTTGTAGAAGCAGGGGCGCAATTAGAAGCATTTGGTGCAGATAGTACAGAAACACTTAAAGCAGTATCTGACTTAGCAGCATTTATGGGAACAGATATTGTAGAAGCCGCTAATGCTTTCGGTAGAGCATTTGCAGGAGGTGCAGGTGCAGCAGATGTACTTAGAGAACGAGGTGTATTAACACAGGTAAAGTTAGCTTCAGGTTTTGATGATTTGTCAAAAATGACCTTACCTCAGTTTAGAGAAGCATTGATTGACACATTGACTGATCCTGAAGGAAATATATCAGGTGCTACAGACCTTTTATCACAAACATTTTCAGGTTTAGTATCTAATTTTCAGGATAGTGTTTCACAACTTCAAGATAGTATTGGTGATTTATTAGCACCTGCAATTAAAGATGTTATTAGATTGTTAAAAGATGGTGTAGATAGTATTACAGAATCTTTTAGACAATTAGGAGAAACTGAATTAGAAACTACTATAAGAAGATTAAAAGAAGTTGGAAGCGAAAACGAAGATATACAAAAAGCATTACAATCCCTTGAAGAAAGAAATAGGCAACAAAAACTTGAATCTTTAAGGCAAGAATTAGAAGGTGTAGCAACATTAAAAGAAATTTCTGCTGCTGTGGTAGCAGAAGTAGATAAAAGAGCAAAACTTGAAACAGAACTATTGCCTTTATTGGAAGAACAAGAAGCACTATCACAAATTAATGTATTAAATGGAAAAATAAGAACAAGGCAAGAAAATGAAAGACTTCAGGAATTATTTAAATTAATTGCTTCAAAAAGAGAAGAAATTGAAATAAGTGAACAAGAATTGGTACTTTTAAATGGTCAAATATTGACAAGAAAGCAATACAATGATTTGTTAGATTCAGGAAAAGTTATTATAGAAGGTGAGAAGAAAGATATGGAAGGTATTCTAAATATCGAACAAGAAATCACCAAAACAGCACAAAAACAGCTTTCTACTCAGATCAAACAAGGTGAAATATCTGTTACAAACACCATTGAATTAGTAAAAAATCTTGGTATTGAATTGGCAATATTAAAACTTAAAAATGTACTTCAAGATAAGATAAACGCTAAGAAAAAAGAAGAACTTGCAACAACACAAGCTATTGCAGCAACAAGTGCAGTAGGTGGCGGTTTTTTTGGATTTGTAAGGGGTTTATTTCAAACTGGTGGTAGTTATGTTAATAGATTTCAAGGCGGTGGTAGCTTTAATGTAAATCGTAGAACAATACTGCCTACTAATCCACCTGCAATGGTTGGAGATAATGCAAGTGGCATGGAAAGAATAGATATTACACCTTTGCCAAGCCCTACATCAAAAAATGACAGAAATATAGTAATTAACATATCAGCACCATTAGTTGATGAAACTATTGTTGATACAATTATTCCTGCTATAAGGAGAGCAGAAAAATTAGGACTATGAATGTAACAACAAGTACAGCAAGAAATTTTATACCGAAAAAATTATTCGGAATGAAGAAAAAAAGCATAAAGCAAAAACTAAAACGAATACCTAAACTTAAATTAAGGAGATACTAAAGTGGAACTTGGAAAAGGAACTAAATTTACATTGAATATTGAAACACTTGTCAGTATTGGTGTAACAATATTTATGATAGTCGGTTTATGGTTTAATCTACAAGCAGATATTGAGGAAGCTAAGAAATTACCTGAGCCACCAATCAGCAGAACAGAATACGATTTGAAGGATCAGATGATTCGTAATTCAATTTTAAATACTGAAGAAAAAGTAGAAAAATTAGAAGAAAAAGTAGATGACATTAAAGATGATACAAGAAGCATCAATGACACTTTGCTTAAAATGAATAATAACTAATGAGGATAGATTATGAAAAAATGGATAAGTATGTTGTTATTATGGCTTGGACTATCTACTTCTTGGCTGTACTCGCAATCAGTCAATTTGGATAATTTCCAAGATATTCAGTTAATGAAAAATGAGTTTTGTGCTGTAATAGAAGTCAATGCATCTTGGAATTGGTCAAATAAAGTCCCACTTGAAAGATTGGAACGATGCTATACTGGATATGTAGATATTGCTAACAAAGAAATCGGTGCAGTCATTCAAAAAGAATGGGATATTAAAGTAGTACCTACGATTATCATATTTGAATATGGTAAAGAGGTAAAACGATTTGAAGCAGGTATTTCTATGAAATTTAGAGAAGATGAAATCTTGAATAGCATAAGAAGGGAGATTGGTCAATAATGGCAAGTCCTTACACTAAACCTAAACTAAGAGAACGAATTAAAAATCGTATCATGAGAGGTAACAAAGGCGGTAGAAGTGGTCAATGGTCTGCAAGAAAATCTCAATTATTAGCACAAGCATATAAAAAGGCAGGTGGCGGATATAGAGGTCGCAAAACCAAAGCAGCTAAATCTCTTTCAAAATGGACTAAGCAAAAATGGAGAACAAAGTCAGGTAAAGCATCAAGAAAGACAGGTGAAAGATATTTGCCTTCAAGACTTATAAAGTCTATGAGTTCATCTCAATATGCTTACGAAACACGAAAAAAAAGAAAAGCAACTAAGGCAGGAAAACAACGAGCAAGTTATTCTAAAAGAACAGCTAAAAGAATGAGGAGATATTAATGAGTTTTGTTAATTCAGACTACGAATCAAAGCTATCACCAACTATGACTGAAAATTGGTTGGTTCAGATATTTAAAAACAATGCTTCAAGTGTAATCACAACTGCAACACCTAATACAACTGATAACACTCATGCTGATTATAATTTAAGATTTTCGTTTTCGGAAACTACATATAATGGATACGATTATTATCCTGCAATTATTAATAAGCCAACAATAAACTATTCGTTGGATTTAAAAGCATTTACAACTAAAACAGGGGCAATAACTCTAAATATTGCCAATATTGATCTTGACGGAACTACGCTACTTGAATTATTAGGAAGTAATTTTATAAATGGTCATGTTAATATATTAAGTCAAATTGACAATGATAATACTGCTAATAATGCTTTACAAATCTTTAGTGGAAAGGTATCAAGCTTTGGTTATAGAAATAATACAATAGTTTTAAGCATAATATCAAATAGACCATTCCAAAATGTATCATTACCGCAAGCCAAAACTACAGGTGATTTTTCAGGTTCAGTAATTCCTTATGTTCTTGGAGATTATGGTGCTACATCATCTTCTACATTGTCTAAGAGTGTTTTTGACTTGTACAAAGTGCCATATATTAGAAATGATTTAGACAATTTAGTATTCTTGCTTCCAAATAAAATAACAGACAATACATCCAGTATTGTTAATATGGAGTTTTATGACAGGAATGTTCAGCGATTTATACCGCTTAACAAAGCAGGATTTGCTTCAACCACTACAGCAAAGAGATTAGATGTTTCTTCTGCCACAGGCGGAACAACATTAGAAGTTAATAGCCAATTAGTAAAAACTTTTAATGTATTACCAAATGATATAGTGGATGAAAGTGATAATGAAAAGTCTGCATTCTTTACATCAGAATTAAGCAGCACAGCAGAAAGTAATTTAGAAAATGCTTTTGATACTGCATCAGATGGAAGTATGAACGATACATCTTTTGGTACATTAGGTGGAACTATTAATGCATCAGCACCTGATGACGCAAGTGGTGCAGCAACAATGTTTATTAAGTTTCCAAAACCACAAGGAAAGATTACTAACTTTAATTTAAGAATTAGATATAATTTAACTTTAAGTGGATTAAATCAAGGTACATATTCTGATTCAGGTGTAAAGTTGCTTCTAAATGATGCAACTACAAACAATATAGCAGATGAAACAAATGCGATATTTGTTTTTGGAACTGCAGGTGGTGCTACAAATACAAGACAAAAAACAAGTATTGGCGATACTACTTTTTTATCTAACATCGATTCAACAACATTTAATGCTATATGTGAAAATGGACAAGTTCCTGATACAATGGCATTAACTCTTAAATTTTTACCTGAAGTTGATCAAGATGGAGATTATGACACAATTACTGCTTCATTAAAAATTTATGGTATTTTTGCACAATATACTACAGCACTTACTACAACTACTGAGCCGATTGCAAAACAAGAGTCTAATGCCAATATTGAAGCACTATACTTAGGTCAGGATATTACAACATCATCTTTTAATGGACATAGTGCTACAAATGATAATTTAAATAATCCTGTATCAATACATAGGCAGATTATTAAAGACTTTGTAGGAATTGATTCACTTGCAACAGATGCAGATAATGTAAATAATGGATACAAAGCTGTAGCAGATATAAGAGATTCAGATGCAAGTCAGCATTGGAAAACACGATTAGCTTTATATAAACCTGAAGCATTAGAACGCATTATGGAAAGATTGCAATACGAAGGTTGTTTCTTTTTTCAATACAATCCACAAGCACAGCAATCTACAACTATATCAGGTGTTAGTGAATTAAGATACTTTACAATAGAAGATAGTGTAAATGCAAATGTAGATTTAAGTCAGAATGATATTTCTGATTATGAACTTTCTATTACTCCTACACAAGATTTAGAAACTAATTTAGTTGTAAACTTTAAGCAGCATCCTGCGGAAAGTAAATATGAGCATGAAACAACTTTTGAAGCAGGTACACATACAACAATATTTGGCGATTCAAGTGTACAGAAACAAGAGATAAATCTAAATCTGTTGTATGATGAAGACTCAATCAAAAGCAAGGTAGGGTCAAGAAATTCAAGTTGGATAAACTTTAGAAAATCGCTGTTTGGTGAATATAAAACTATTGTTAGTACAACATTAGTAAATCCTGAGAAATATGCTATGCTGCAGGTAGGTGATTATATAGACTTCGGTGAGATATTGTTTAGTGAACTTGGAAGTCCATTTTCAGAAATTTCAGACACTTTTGATAGCTTTGTTGCTATGCCAACAAGATTATTTAGTGAAGCATGGTCAGGTAAAAAATTTATAATAACAAACTTGAAACGACAGGTTGGTAAAGTTTCAGTAATAACGAGGGAAGTATAATGGCAAGTTTTTTTATTTATGATTCAATCAATATGTATCGTAGTGATAACACAATTACAGAAGGTCAAATGACAGATAGTGGAACTCCAACATTTTCTGCATCAGATACATTGACAAACCACGAAAGAAGTTCAGATCAAAATATTGGAACAATTATTTCAGGGGTGGCAGATAGAGATGCAATAGAATATGCAGTTGGTAGTAGTGCAACAGCAGATGCAGCAGCAGTATATTTTACTGGAGATGATGGAGTATCAAGTGGTACTATTATGACTTTCTTTGTAGATAACGATAGAACAAGTTTAGCAAGTAAAGGAACTATATCTGCAGTAAGTGCAGCAGGTTGGGCAGTAGCAAATTTAACTGAATCTACTGGAACAAAATTCTTTACTGAATTTAATGGATCAGTATCCAATGTATCAGAAATACTAATTGGTAAAAAACTAACTTTTGAAATAGAACCTGATATTAATGTACAATCATCTATTGATTATGCAAACTCAGTAAATCGGTCATTAGGCGGCATCGAGTATGCATTAAATGTTAATCAGGGACAGGAAGTGTTTACTATATCATTCCAAAATATATCAAGCACATTCAAAGCTAATTTAATTACCATGCAAGATGCTTTAAAAGGTGAAGCAACGAAGTTTCTTTGGTATGATGGAACTAACTATCATTGGGTAAGATTAGATAGACCAATGACTTTTACTGAAGTAGCTGATGGGAGATTTTCAACGCAGCTAAGATTAAGACAGCAAATACAATAAGACTTTTATACTAATCGTATAATCTCCCCTAAACAAAAAAGCCCTCAAACGAGGGCTTTCTTGTAACCAAAGGAAACTAATCCTTGAACTTCCAATAACCATACACACATCGTGTTCCATTTCTTGAACAATCGTATGTATCGTTTATTACACCATCAATAACAGCTACATAGTGATTTGACACTCTACATATAATAGTGCCTTTTGGAAGTTCTTCTGCTTTTAGGTGAACCTTGCAACCACTTCCAATAGTCATAGTGGCTACAAACTCAAATCCTAATTCATTCATGTAATCTTTAAACCATTTTCTTTTAGTAAAGATTCCATGACTTGCAGTCTTAACTCCATTACGAGATTTACTATATCTCTCTTTTTTACTTTTTCTTTGGGTAGCATTACCTTCAGCAAGTCTATTATAAACTTCCATATAAGGAAGTCCAGTAGCAATACAGATTGCACGAGTTACACAATCTCCTGCATGACCTTTACGACCTGCTTCTTTTCTACCACCATCATTGTAAACAAATTTAGGTTTGCTTACATCATCTAATGGTTTAACATTAGCACCTGCAGAAATGTAGGTTTGTGTTTTACCATCAAATTGAACATTAGCCCAAGCATGATTTTCCATGACAGAAAGCAAAGTAGCTTTACTACCATTACATTCAAATCTTGATCCAATGTTTAGTTTATGTAGTTTCATTTTTTCTCCATGTTTAATTAACATATTAGATAAAATATCACTTAATACAATTAGAGTCAAGGGTTATTTTTGTTGATAATTATGTGGATAACAAGACTTATGTAAGAGTTATACTAAGGGTGCAAACATAAAAAGAAATATAAATATAAGTTAAAGCATAATAAGAATTATAGGAAAAAAAAGAATTAGCAAAATAAATATTGACAAGTTCATTTGTTTAATATTAAACTTAGAGAGTTAGTTAAACAAAGGAGATTAAAATGAACGATAAAATAAAAAAAATAGATAGTGATATATATAGATATAAAAATCTTATTTGGCATATATCACAAAAAGATAATCAAACTGATCAAGATAAAAAAGATATAAAGATGTTAAAAGGAATGATTAGGTCGTTAAACAAACAAAAGAAAATAGATTAATAAGGAGAATAAAATGGATACTAAAATTAAAATAGGTATGAATGAATCAGAACTTTCATTATTACTGGAAAGGTTTTGCAATAAACATGGCTATGAACACAAATGTGCTGCAGAATTACAAGCCGACCTTGAATATAAAAATGCATCGGAATATAAAAATTCAAATGATAAACTTTTCAAGCATTGTACTTGGTTAGAGATTTTTATAAATGCTTGGGATGTTGCATTGGGAGAATAAAATGATAATAGAGATAATAGCATACACTATCTACATGATAGTTATGTGGGAATTTTTAAAAAAGGTGGTTAGAGAATGGTACTCATAAAATTTACCTTAGAAGAATTAGAATTGTTGATTG
>Ga0209645_1001866_pt1 | contig 10310 bp, 1 predicted proteins | sample ETNvirenome_6_30_FD_184070 | JGI IMG/M metagenome (GOLD analysis project Ga0209645, IMG submission 184070) | Marine viral communities from the Pacific Ocean - ETNP_6_30 (SPAdes) (version 2) | ecosystem: Environmental > Aquatic > Marine > Oceanic | place: Pacific Ocean | collected 2013-06-19
GAGATTGCGTCTTAAGATCAAAGATACTAGTACGGCTGATATCAAAGAAATTGTTTCTAAGATAAAACAACAGTACAAAGTACAAGAAATTTCTATTCAGAAACTAAATGCACTTAACACGAATATACAACATCAGAAAATATCATTTGGCGACGTTCGAGAAGTTGAATGGCAGAACAATGCAATAACAGAATACTTGTCTGATGAACATGCGTTAGATGAAGAAATGTTAGATTGTGTACGACATATCAATCGCACAGTTCATTCAAAGTTACCCGATTCGGAACTAACAAGAAATGTTATTTGGACTCCTAAATATTTTGAGTTTAGTAACATGTTTTCATACGGCGAAGGCAATACTGTAGATTTTTCAAATGTATCCGGCACCTATGGTCTATTTGCTCCGAATGCTAGTGGCAAGTCAACATTGTTAGATGCATTATCATTTTGTTGTTTTGATAAATGTAGTCGTGCACATAAAGCTGTCAATGTATTGAATAATAAAAAATCATCATTCACATGTAAGTTTCATTTTGATTTAGATGGTAAAAATTATTTCATTGAACGTGTAGGACGTAAGAACAATAAAGGTCATGTAAAAGTAGATGTTAATTTCTGGCATGAAGATGCTAATGGCAATGTTACGATGCTTAACGGCGAACAACGTGATGGTACTAATAAAATTATACGACAGTATCTAGGCAGTTATGATGATTTTGTTTTGACTGCACTGTCATTGCAAAATAACAATACTGGATTTATCGATAAGTCACAACGCGAACGTAAAGAATTGTTATCTCAGTTCTTAGACATTGATATATTCGAGCGTCAATATCAGATTGCTAACGAGGATATACGCGATACATCTGCATTGATTAGAGAATATAAACGCACTGATCATAGTGAGACATTAGCAGAGGCTGAACGTGTTATAACACAATCAAAAGCTCCATTAGAACGTATGTTAGAGGAAAAACGTGAACATGAATCGATTAGAGATGGATTAAATGATATTATTGTAGAATTAACTAAAGAACTACGGCAAATAGATGTTCATGAGGATAAGCATGTATTATTAGATCGTCTGGATTTGTTAGAAGCAAAGCGTGATGAAATACAATTATCATTAAATGACGAACGAGATGCTTTGGATGGAGCTCAACAACGTGAATCAGATTTACATGATCGGCTACAACGATTTAATGTATCTGAATTAGAAAATGAAGTTACTCGTGTAAATGAGTTTAAAATTGAAGCAGGTAAAGTACAATCTAACATAAACGCTAAGCAACGTGATATAGATCATGCTGAAAGGATGTTATCTAAATTAGAAAAACATCGATGGAATCCAGATTGTGAATATTGTATGGCAAATCCATGGTTACAAGATACTCAACGCGTTACCAATCAATTACCGATATTAAAAGAAGAATTATCTTTAACTAAAAATAAACTAAGAGATATCGAATCAGCAATTGACAATTCGACGGCTGCAAAAAAATTGACAGAATATAATCAATGTAAAAATGATTATATTAGTATGCAGCGGAATGTTCTTACACAGAAGCAGCTTGTAGAAAACATACAAGAAAATCAACTTCCAAAGATAAATGCCGGCATTAGTCAACAAATGCAATTTGTTACTGCTGCTATACAACATGAAGATGATATTGAGTTTAATAAAACTAAAAACAAAGAGATAACTGAAATACGTGATGAGATTACTGGCCTCAATGATGAAATTAGAACATTGGAAGACAATATTATGCACTTTTCTGGTAAGCTGCAAATTGCAAAACGTGAAAAGGAAGAGGCATTAGCAGCTATTGAAAGATTACGTGAATTAGAAATTCAGTATAAAGGTTATGAATATTATCTTAAGGCTGTTAAGCGCGACGGCGTGCCATATCAATTAATATCAAAAGCATTACCTCAAATCGAAGCAGAGATCAATAACATACTTACACAGATAGTAGACTTTACAGTATTGTTAGAAACTGATGGTAAGAATATTAATGGCTATATTGTATATGATGAGGATAACTATTGGCCGTTAGAATTAACTTCTGGCATGGAGAAATTTATTTCATCATTAGCCATTCGTACTTCATTGATCAATGTTACAAGTCTACCAAGACCAAACTTCTTAGCAATTGATGAAGGATTTGGCGTATTGGATTCGGATAACTTGAATAGTATGTATATGTTATTTGATTATCTCAAATCACAGTTTGAGTTTATGTTATGTATTTCTCATATCGATGCAATGCGCGATGTTGTAGATAAACTAATTGAGATCAAAAAGACTAACGGATATTCTAAAATAAACTACTCTTGATATTTATAACAAAGGGTAGTGAATGCCGAGATATGAAGGAAGGTTACCGACAAAGGTAGAGTATATAGGTCTAAAGGATAGACAGTACGATATCATCGATACAGATCGTACGTCGAGAGACTTTTTTGGCATTGTCGAAATGCCTAACGTATTTACTGCCGGCAAGAATCTTTTTAAGATTAAAGCCCATCCTAGTAATCTCGTTTCGAAAAGTCCTATATATGTAGAAATATTAGATTCGGCCGGCAATCCAATTTTTTACAAACCAATTCGGTACATTGAAAAAGACGGAACTCGAGTAACTGCAGTTTATATATATCCTGATACAGCGCCGGGTCCATGTACAATTTATTTAGCATCTAGAGCATCATTTAACCCATCGACTGGTCAGCCTATTCCATTTAGTAGAGATTTTCAAGATGAAGATTATTTTGAATATCCTAACGTATTATGGTCTACTAGTGTTGGAGTAGCGCCGTCGGGCCGTAATGATACTGAAATAATTATTACAAAACAACCAAAAATAACTTTATCAGAAGTTGTTCAGCCATACTTTCAACCGGTTACTATTGAAGGTATACTTACAAGAGTTTCAAGTTCATTTACCGGAGGAAGTGTAGATTTATTTGGCGCACAGATTTTAGAGAATCCTATTACATTTCCAGCTGCGCCGACATTCGACCCAGTTAGTTTAGCAGGCGGCGGTTCAGGTAGATCGCCAGCACCTATCGCCGGCGATCAGTTTTACGATATAACTGAAACAGATGATTCCTTAACAACTACTAATAATGAAACGACTGATGCACCGGCATTATATACGTTATCAGGTAATAATATCATACAAATTAACTCTGCAAATACATTTAGATTTACGGCAGGAATGATCGGCGGCGTGATAACTATAGTCAATCCGCGAATTAATATAGAAGGTGCATTTAACGTAGACGGTGTAACAATTAATGGTACTGAATTTTATTTACCGTTAGGAAAAAATGCGCCTGCCGGGACATCAATTGAACAATTTAATGCGAATGGTACTAGGCCAATAGTTGGTACATATAAATTTGCAATAGTTGATGTTATTAATGATACGAAAGCTCGAGTTGCGCAATACGGCGGTTTCGATGACGAATCATACAACACATTCGGGCCAATAGCATTTTCATTTAATGTATTTAGCGGCACTGCCGGTGAAGCAACTATAACAAAAAAGAAAGTAGAACTTACATTTAACTTTACCTCAAGTTTTGTAGCACCCGATGAAGTTGTACAAACAGAAAATTTCCAATCGTTTGCCGATATCATTCTATCGGATATAGAGCCAGAAACTGGCGATGTATTTAAAGTTAAAACATTGTACAAGCCATCCGGCATGTTCGGTGATTTTATTGATATGGGCGATACTATATTAGAAGAACAACAAGTATTAATTGATACTGGTTCATTCGAAACAAATATACTTGTAGGTACACAATATGAAAACTATGGCCAATTCGAAGATCTGTCAGAAATATACAAATATTGGAGATTTCAGTATATAGGCAAAGACAATGATGCATCTGCTACTAATCGACAACAAGTAACAGCATCATATGATGACTCTGTGATTATTGGTGGTGCTCGTATACAACGTCAAATTGATGCAGATGATAACGGCTCATATGAAGGACAATTTAATTACGAACAAGGTCATTCATCTGTATTTTCGATTGCTAAGACATATCGTCCGAAACTATTTAAAGATACGGAATATAAGATTCGCGGACGTGTAGGCATACATAGTGGATCTGTAACAGGAGTCGATGCATCAGAAGATATACGAATTCAACATCCTAGACTAGATATTTATGTATCTGGTTCTAATATTACAAGTACTGGCGTAACAGATATTATTACATTAGGAAGTGCAACATTACATCCAGCATTTACCGAAACATTGACAGAACCAGTATCGGGCGTACGTAGAACAATGCCTTCTGACGATGGTGCAGCGATAGATACGAGTTTTGATACAAACATATATGCTGATAACAATTATTTAGGAACGCGCATTGGTACTATATTAATGCCAGCAGTCATTGATAATAATACTATTTTTGAATTTAGATTTAGACCGGATGCTACAATTGAAAAAGCTAATATAAATTTTGTAATTAGATCCGGCGAATGGACTATAGGACAGTTAGAATTAGTTTCACATGTCGAAACTGGATTTTCTCCTAATTTTGTACGCGTAGGAAAACGTATTCCATCAACACATCTTAACACGCCTCTAACATTCAAATTCCAATTATTTGATTATCGTGGTAATTTAGCTGACATGTCGCCTGTAGCATACGGTGCTATATTTACTGGCGAAAATCAATACATAAATGGTACAAATAATTTAATAACTGGATCAGTTACTATCGGCAATGCTGTAGGCGCCGGCATTGAATTAGCTGGAGAAAATTCGGCGTACATGCGTGCCATTAGCTTTAGAGGATATTCGGCATCAAAAGTACCAGAACGTGAAGATGCGGCTGGCGGATTTATGATATATAGTGGTTCAGTACTACCCGGCGAAAACAATTACTTTACTGGCCAACCATATGACGGCGTTGGTTTAGAATTAGTTGATGATACCGATGATGCCCATTTAATCTTTCAAACGGCACAAGCCGGACGAGATTCTATTCTAGATATTAAAGCTAAACAGTTTTTTATCGGTAATACCGATTCACAATTTATAAGCGGCGCAAATCAAAACATCGAAATATCATCGTCTATATTTCATTTAGATCCGGATGCTAATGGCGGAGCCGGCGGATTAATTATTGGAGCTAATGCTATAATTAATGCTACGTTAGAAGCAAATGATATTTTTGTTCCTGCAGGATCTAGTGATGGGGGTGTAAATCCTAAACCTACTAATGCAAACTTAGCATTTATAAGTAGTTCTGGTTTAGCAAAATTTGCTGGTAATAGCTCTGATCAAAATTATAAAGTAACATTCGATCCATTTGGCAGTTCATTTATATCCGGCTGGCAAATTGGCGAGCATGCGCTAGCGAACGAAAATGTACATATAAGTTCTAGCCGCGGCATAAAAGCATTTCAACACCGAAAATTTGATTACGTAGAACTGTTTTATAACGCATCCGATGATTGGGGTATTGTAGGCAAAGAAGCTAATTCTACAGTATTTTCATTAGGTAATGCTAATCAAATTGCTAATTGGAAATTTGATTCGAGTAAAATTATTTCTAATAATGGTGTTAATAGCCAAGCTAACCCTGGCATTGTAATTAACTCAAACGGTACTATTGAAACAGATCCATTTATATCCGGATTAACAGCAAACGCAACCGGATGGCAAATACGTTCCGATGGTAGAGCAGAATTTGAGAATGCTGTTATTAGGGGTACATTATCTACCGCAGTATTTGAAAAAGATACAGTATCGGTAGTCGGCGGACAAGTAATGGTTGCGAATGCAGCTAAGCTTGATAAGCCGGCAGAGCGATTCAAAGATTATCCTATAGTCAAGTCAGACGTCGGTGAAGATATAAATTTAAGTGGCGAAACACTGCCATCCACATCCTCTGTTGCCGGCGCTAGCGGCTTTACACAACTTAAAGCAGATCGAACTGCAACATTTGCGACTGACGATGGGGATGCAGCAATTTCTGCAAATAATATATTAGATAATGATTTATGGTTTAAAGTAACACGTAACGGCAGTAATGATAACATATGTCTGCAGTTAGATTCATCTAGTATTGCCGGAGAACAAATACGTTTAACATTATATACTAGTGGTTCGACAAATGCTGCTAAAGTATTCTTTTATACCGGCTCTGTTGTTAACACGAGTATCCATCCGCCATCTACATATACCGGAGATGGTATTGCCACCTTCGGTACTGCTGCTCCGAACGTGCTTCTAACGCCTTCCCATGGTACTAAATTTCATACAATAACATATGATGTACCTAGTGATCTATTCCAGACGTCATTAGTAATTACTAATAGCAGTACAAATCCATATTATTTACGTGATATTCATATAGTACATGCTAGTCAGTCATTAACAGTTGATAATGCCGGCGGCTTTACTAACGGCGAGATATTAGTAGCAAAATCTACAGATCAGGGACCTGATGGTAGGGAAGGATTTGTGCGCGAATATATGAGAGTTCTTACTACAGACTTAGGTACATCAGAAACACCGGCAAGTGGTACATTTGATTTTAGTTCGCATACAATTAATAGTAATACAATATTACAAGTTACTGCATCCAAGTTTTATACATTTGAAGCAACAACTACAAATCAAACTGATGTAATTGCTAATAATCAGTATTTCTTTGCTTTAGGTAATAGCAAAGCAGAATCATTAGGTAATATCAAGTCTAAGATAAATGCTGAAGTACAAGATATATTCATAAATACTACCGGCTCTATTCCTGGCACAATTGATCAATTATATATGCAGGCTGTCGGTCAAGGCACCGACGGTAATTCATATGGTATGCGAACTGGCTCGACTGAATTATCATTAGGCGGCGCTATTGATAGAATTAAGCCTACCTTAACGGTAGAGCGTAATATGGATGCTAGAGTTAAAGGCAATGAACGAGGCTATTTCATTGCAAAAATGAAAGATGGCCAATCAATGGCATCGCAAGGCGGAGACGGCACCGGATATATTCTATTAAATGCCCAACCTACAGATACTAATACTCCTTATATCGATATTGTAGAACGCGACGGAGGAGGATTAGGAACACAAATTCATACAGGCAATGATGCAGATTCAGTATTTGGTACTGTTAATACTGTTGTTAGATTAGGTGACTTATCAGGTATAACAGATAATAATTTTAATGACGGCGTTTCTGGATACGGTATCTATACTACAAATGGATATTTCAAAGGAAAAATTGAAGTATCAACATTACCACAGCTTCCAAAAACAGAACCGCTATATCATTTCAGTTTCTTAGCCGGCACTGGTTCAAATATTTTAAACCAAGCAACAACAGATATTACATATTATACCGCATCTATCGTCAATCCGGTTAACTGTTGGGCATCTAGCTCTGGTGATGCTATAACAGGCGGAACGGCTATACGTTTTAATGAAGGATCTAATACAGAAATACGAATACTAGAAAAAACACATGCGCAAAACGTAGATATAGATAGGCTCAGTGTATCTGCTTGGGTTAAAGTAGATAATACTGCTCATACTAAACCACAAATAATTTGGGACATGGGCGGCCAAGTGCAGGGCAATGTTATGTATGTGTCACAAAGTAACGTATGGTTTACAGCCTATAAAGGCCCAGGCGGCGGATCTACCGATATCGAGACAACTATGGTTGTAAGTGCATCGCTCGCTAATAATGTGTATACGCATGTCGTCGGAACTATTGATTTCGGTACTGGATCGATATATATTGATGGTAATAAAATAGCTACTGCAGTAGGCAATCTGACAGCATCAATAAATCACGGCGCTGCTGCAAATTCAGCTGTCACAGGCATTGGTCATAATCTTAATGGTAGTGCTATTGTAACAAAGAACGGCGAATCCAACGTTGACGTCAGCTTAGATAGTACTCAAAAAGCATATTTAACTGGCTCTATAGATGAATTCTGGTTCTGGAATGATTATGTATTAGATGAAAATGAAGTACGAGGATTGTTCTTTACTCCCCAAGGAACAACGCCTGGTACTACAACCATCGAAGGTAATCGTATTAAAACTGGCAGAATTCAATCAAACAACTTTGGACCGTCCCAAGGCTCGGCATTTAATCTAGATGATGGTACATTTAAATTGGGAGGAGAGGATAGCCCAAAATTATCATTCGACGGATCTACGTTAGCAGTAGATGGTACAATAACTGCTAATGCTGGTACTATTGGAGGTTGGTCGATTGCATCGAGTTACTTGCAAGGCGGTTCCGGAACCAATACAATACGACTACAACCGTCAGTCGGCATTTCTATGGGCGATAGCGTTTTTGCTAATGCTCCATTTAGTGTAACCAAAGCTGGTGTGTTAAAAGCAGAGAGCGGAACTATCGGCGGCTGGAACATTGAAACGACTGATTTAAGATCGACATCGACGATTGGTCCGGACTCGAGCAATCCAACTATGTTTCTTCGTCCTGCTAAACTTAGTAATGCTAACAGAATGCTCATCGGTGCTGGTCCTAGAAACGATTCGTTTGGCGCTGGCGACGAAGGTCGAGTATTTAACGTAACGGATACGGGTGCAGTAACATCTAGTGCATTGTTAGTACAAGATTTAGAAGGTAACAAAATAGTTGATACTACTAATCTTCGATTAGACTCTGGTAACAGCTTTCGAGGCCAGACTATATATGGTTCTGTTTGGAACGGCGTATTTCCGAACAGCTCTGATAGTGGACAAAGCGGCGTAGGCGATATACCGGCGCCATCTATTACAAATGACAACTATCGAGACGATACCACTTATAGTTCATGTTTTCAAAAAATGGCTACAATGCCTTTAGGTTCTAGTATTTCACATCCAGAAAATTCAACTACTTTATTTAATGCATTTATACCCGGGTCTGATGAATACATAGTACTTATATATTATGCCGCACTTAAAGATAGTTTAACGGCAATAACATTAAAATGGGAATTTCAATCAGTTGCTAATAATGAATTAGAACATTTTGATGCCGAAGATATCGCGCGCTTCTATGATAATGGTGATTTTGATGCCGGCCTTGCACAAACGGGTATATTCATGCCTAGACTTAGTGTTGGGCAGTTTGCACAAGACAGCCTCGATGTAGGGGGTTCAAGTTTTGATGCAAATCTAGGGGCAAATCCACCGAGATTTCCGGTACATGCACCTGGTATAATGGTACTGGATATCGACGGCGCTAGATCTATATTCGAGGGCGATGAAATGGATTTCAGTGATAATTTTGTTAATATATCATGTAAAGCCCGCCGTGATGATATCGGCGACAGTCTAGGTACCACAGGAAATCCGTCAAGTACACCTAAACCAGTTATATTAGCAAATATGACCTTATTAACATGCGGCGAAACGCAATTACAAAAGATTATTAATACATTTGATAGTTCTGCAATTGTAACATATTATACCGGATCTACAATTCCTAATATACGTAATGAATTTGGAATAATGTCAAATGGATCTGGAGAAAGTGGATTACCATAATGTCAACAAGATTACGTAACGATAAAATAATAATACGCAGAGGACGTATACAGTTTATTCCTTCTGGTAGTTCTACTATAAATCCATATATAGCAGAATCATTTTCTTCATCATCATACGAAGTTACATGTTCTGCCAATACCGATGGACATTTAGCACCTACTAATAGTAGTGGTAGTTTTTTATTATTTTCAGATACTAACGGCCAACGCTTAGCAGTATTATATACAACTGGATCAAATCCTAGTGTATCATCTAGCATATTTACACCTACTAGAATTAGAACGCTACGAGGCAAGCATGTAACGGCTAGTATCAATCTAGGTGATACGGCTAACGATGTAGCTTTAGCAACATTTACTGCGCTATCAGCTAGTATGTCAGACAAAGTAACTAGACTAGGCAGTGCGCCATTTAATATATCACGTACAGGATCGGCAGTTACCGTAACATGTAGAACTCCGGGTAAAACACTTCCGGCTAGATTTAATGCTCAATTGTCATCGTCATACGGCTTTGTGATCCATTCAATTACCGGCTCTGGCAATCATTCTGCTAAATCCGATGCCCCGGGACATCCGGATACTGATCAAGCTAGTATAAATATAGAATTAGTAGGTGCAACGCGACGAGATTTAGCTATTTCTAGTAGTAAAGGACAGGTACTATTTGTTTCAGAATCGGGACGTGTAGGCGTAGGTACTACAGATCCTAAAACTCAGTTTGATATACGAAATGACGAAAATACTACTGATG
>Ga0209645_1001867_pt1 | contig 10305 bp, 10 predicted proteins | sample ETNvirenome_6_30_FD_184070 | JGI IMG/M metagenome (GOLD analysis project Ga0209645, IMG submission 184070) | Marine viral communities from the Pacific Ocean - ETNP_6_30 (SPAdes) (version 2) | ecosystem: Environmental > Aquatic > Marine > Oceanic | place: Pacific Ocean | collected 2013-06-19
TTATACTTTAGATATATCTGACAATCACCTCGTTTCATATCAATCGGTATATCTGCATGTTTCCACTTTGGTGTGCCTGTTTTGGAACCTGGTGTGTGGTGATGAATAAACTTTATTTCGGTTCTCCAATTTTCATAACCAAGTTCTAATAACTGAAGATTTATACATGCGTTTGGAACGGTCATCATATATTCATCATATCTAAGACTATGTTTTCTAATAATATCACCACTTAATAAAGTTATACCATCTGACCAATAAACTTCGAATGTGTCGTTGTCTTTAATCTTTAGTGATTCGATAGTATACTCCTCTCTTGGATTATATTTTCTCTGTCCACCATGTAATCTAATACCAAGTGCTCCGAGATTATCAATACTCTCATATACCGAAACCATTTTTTCTAACCATTTTTCTGTAGTGATAACCAAATCATCTTCCTGATATACAAACCAATCCTCGTCTGTCATATAATCTAACCCCACATTCATGGCATGAGAAATATGACCACCAGGTTCTGAAGTGGTCTTGATTATATTGGGTAACCCAAAATCAAAATTCTGATATTCCTCATCAGAATAAGTGCCATTTTTTACAACAATGGTTTTGATATCTAAATTATCGTTGGAATATAACTTTTCTAAAACCTCTTTTAATAAAGGTAACCTACCAGCAGTAGTGGGTACTACTACTAAGACTTTTTGTTTACTATCCATAACTTTCCTACACCTAATGTATTTTGAAGAGTATTACCTGATATATTATCTTCAATGTATTTAATCTGTGAATCTGTCATATGTTCACTAACTATTTTTTTGGTTTCGTGATACTCTTGTATCATTCTAACAGTATCTACACTTCCAATATATTGTGGACTATGGTAAGCCGTTCCCAAGTCCTCTATAATATATATACCAGATGGTTTCAAAAATGGAAATAAATAGCCCATAGAAAACTGCTGTTGGTCTGATAGATGACCACCATCGTCAATGATGATATCAAAATCACCACCAAACTTTTCAATAAGTTTATCTAAATCCTCCTTTTTACCTGCGTGACCAACCATAACATGGATTCGAGTATCTGCCTCTGTATATGAAGGTCCTTCAGGTGCCTTCCATAAGTTATTCGGTTCGAATACCTCTATACCATAGATATCAGCATTTGGAAAGTACTCCTGCCACATTAACATACCTTGACCTTTATGTACTCCAATCTCTAAAACTTTTTTGACATCATTTTTTATTGGGTCGAACAAGGGTCCCCATACCTCTGTGTATCCGTGTCCTGTAGACCTATGTTTAAAGACCGTCCCTCTATCCGTACCATACTTGTGAGCTAATTCTGTTAAGTAGTGCATATTATTCTCCATATATCTTTAACCAATGTTCAATCATCTCGTCCATTAGTGTTTCAAAAGTATATTCAGGTTCCCACCCAAATGTTTCTCTAAGTTTTGTAGAATCACCACGAAGATATTTAAGTTCCTCTGACCTCATGTATCTCTCGTCTTGAGTTACATAATCTTTGTAGTCCATATCAAGTTTATTGAAAACATATTTACACATATCTCCGACAGAGTTGGTAACTCCTGTAGCACATACAAAATCATCAGGTTCGGTATGATTGATAATCATGTGCATGGCCCTTACATAATCCTTTGAATGACCCCAATCTCTGTAAGCGTCAAGATTACCAAGTGGCAACTCTTTTCGTAACCCTCTTTTGATTTCGACAGCGGACTTAACAACTTTATTAGTGACAAAGTTAGAACCTCGTCTCGGTGATTCATGATTAAACAAAATACCATTTACAGCAAACAAATCGTAAGCATTTCTATAATGTTGAACCATATTAAACCCAAATACTTTTGTACACCCATAAGGACTTGTAGGACTCATCTTTGTTGTTTCTCGTTGGTATCCATCTTCATCTACTGAACGACCAAACATTTCTGATGATGATGCTTGATAGAATCTTGCCTTCGGACAATTATTTCTATATGCTTCTAAAATATTGACAATACCAAGTGCGTTCGCCTGAACTGTATATTGTGGAATATCCATACTGATTCTAACATGACTCTGAGCTGCTATATTGTAAATCTCATCAGGCTGTATCGTTCTTATCATCCTTTCCAATGAACTAATGTCTGTTAAATCTCCATACTCTACAGAAATCATTGGGTTTACATGGTCTAATCTACTCCATTGATTTTCAGGTGTGGAATTTCTCCTGACTATCCCATAAACATCATAATTTTTTTCTAATAATAACTCTGCTAGATAACTTCCATCTTGTCCAGCTATACCTGTTATAAAGGCCTTTTTCTTCATTTTTACTCCCCTAAATATGGTTTAAATACTTTTCTATCTGATAAATCAGAGTAAGTAGTTGAACTACCCGTATCATCGTTTATTTCTTCTACAGAATCCATCAAAATAATCCCTCTGGCTGCATCTTCAGGTGTCATGTACATATGCCAACCTATCATGGCGAACTCATCATCCATGTAATATTTTCTTAAATCACGACCATCATATGTGGCGTACTTGAACCAATCATATGCCTCTTTACTATCAGTAAGAATCATACCACCACGACCAATCGGAACCCTTTTCTTTATCTGAAACGATACAACTTGTATTGCATCATTTCCAACATACATCCCCTTTGACCATCTTGTCGCTCCATCATAAATATTATATGGTTTGAGTTGATAAACACCACTCCATTCTATGTCTTCGAACTTAACTTTACACCCAGCATGTATTATTTGCATCGGTGGTGAAACATAAGTTCTACTTGGTATCGTTATTGTTCCTTCAACCCCAACATATTTCATAGCTAAAAATAATCCATTAGAACACGAATCAATACTACAGGCATATTTACTACCAGCAAACTTTGCAACCTTTTCTTCAAACATATCCACTACATCTCTTGGGTCATCCCAATCATATCCCAACTCTGTTAATTGGTCGAGTTCAGGTCTTTGAAGTTCTTTTGGTATCTTTCCTACGGGCCAACTTGTATAATGAATATCTTTTCCATATTCATCACGAACTTCTTCTTTCTTTAATCCTTGATAATTTCCCATCTTATAACTCCTCTACTAATGGTAAAATAACTTCATTGTAAAATCTTTTATGTGCCAAATCAGACGGATGATAATCTGGTGGTGTGGCGTTTAAATCTCTATACCAATCATTTGGTTCTAAATTGTATTGAACCCATTGACTCATTCCACCATATTTAACAGATTCGTTTTCAAAAAACCAAAATGAATCAAAATCTATCTCATCAAAAATTTTACGACAACTTTCATATTCATCTTTAACCAATGATTTATTGATATTTACATACTTGGTAGTATCACTCCACATATCAATATTCTCATCACTTTTGGTAAACAAGTCCCAACCTGTAAAAAATTTATAACGAACATTTTTATTACTTACTTCTTTTTGAAACTTTAACAATAAACTCAAAAAATTATGGAGATGGTTTTCTTCGGAATATTCTTCGTTAAAATATTTTACCCACCTATCACTTACTTCTTCATTCTGTGACATATTCCACCAGTTGAATATAGAAAACTTTTTAGTAGATGCTACAGTTGGTGTTCTGTTTCCGTTTATCAATATTCTATCAAGACCGCTAAGTTGCATCAATACAATATATTCATCATCGGTATTAATATTTTTTAAAGTGTTGTCTATGATTTCTTGATTTGTACTTCCCTTCTTTCCTAAGTTCAATACTTTAAGTTCGGTTCCATTGTCTAAATGATTTGCCCAAGTTTGTTGTCTACCAAACCAATTTGTAAAACTACAACCATTAACTATTATCTTCATATGAAATCTCTATTTTTTTACCTTCTTTATTATAAAAAAATGGCTTTGGTTTATTTGGATAATAAGTTGCCCTTACAAACCTACTCAAGTCGAATAAATTATCTAACTGTTTATAAGTATATATTTTTCGACCCTTATCACTTTGTTTTTTGCTTACAAAATTACATTTCAACAAATCAACAAAGGTTCTCTTAAACATTTTGTACATTGCATCGGTAGTCTTTAGATGTAATGTAAATGCAGTTTCATCATCCTCTATTTTTATTTTATCTATTTCTATTATTTTGCCAGTATCTACACCCGTATCAATCTCATGTAATGTTATCCCACTATACTCTTCACCATTTAGTATAGATTGAGTTAGAGTTCCTACACCACCATAATATGGTAATATGTTGGGATGAAAATTATAACACCTTCTTGTTTTTAAAAAATCTTCTTTTAATATTTTATCATACTGAACTGATAAGAATATATCACAATCATCTATACTTTCAACTATTTCAAATCCACTTGGAATGTTTTTTTGAGCCCAAGATTTACACTCAACACCTATATCTTTATTGGTACTAATAAAAACCTTTTTAGTCATCTAAAAATACTTTATCATTTTTCTGTCCTTTATAAGGACCCGTTTTGTACTCATAAACTAATGTATCATCTTCTAATATCAAATAAGTATGACCACCACCTAATGTGACAGAACAATCGCCAGGATTTAAAATAGGTTTGGACAAAGTTTTACCATCCGTATCCATTAGGTTACATTCCACACTTCCTTTTATTACCACCCAAGATTCTTGAGCTATACAAGATTCTTCACCTGGTTTCCAAATATGTTGATGAGGTCTAAATGTATGTCCTTTCGGCATATTTAATGCCGATAACTGAATAAATTCTTTTTCACCAACCACATCTCTTCTATGTCCATTTTCTATTGTATGGAACTCATCTGACTTATGTATTATATGTAATAACTTTTCAGGTCGTTTCTTTGAGTAAATCAACTCCATATTAATCTCCTAATATTTTCCTCTTATAAATTTATCATACCAAGCTGTCGTAGTATAGTTTTTCTTTGTGAACTCAAATGCTTCATTTCTTAGGTTGTCAAACTCACTATAGTTATTTAATACATAGGATACTTTTTCATCTAAATCATTGTAACTTGTGTAGTATAAAAAGTGTTTATCCTCTTCCCAAAAATCTTCTATAATGTTTTGTCCATCTTTGAAAACCATCACAACAGATTTTCCCAAAAATCCATCTATGATTCTTGATTTATGATGTGAGTAATGTGGTTCACCAAAAGTATCGTCTCTATATAAAGAACAGATTCCTTCACTTTCGAGTTGTCTAGCATTTGGTATATATTTTGACATCATTGATTGATGGTTATATCCTAAAGTGATTTTACTTTTTGCGTTAAGTTTAAGTTTGTCATAATAATCCACCTCACCACTCAATCGATTCCTACCATCTCCCTTGGCATGAACTCCACAATATCTATCACTATATTTTTTTACAATTGGTCTGAGTATTTCGTTCATCAATCTCGTACCCGACCATATACATGCAAGAAAAATATCGTATTCTTTTTCAAAGTCTGTGGCTATATCTTTTTCATTTACAGGAAACCAAGTGTATTCCCACTTTTCCTCACCTAAGATTTCATTTCTACTTTTTACAATATCAGGATTAATGGAGTATAACTTATCAAATGCCTGTTCTCTTCCTTCAACTATCCTTCTCGAATTAGGATTCAACCACATATTGGGCATTTCAAAATCTATGTGCATATTTATTTTGTTGGGGTCGAGTCCCTCATTCGTCACAACCATACCTAAGTGCATATCAATATTATCGTTCTCTTCAGGAAATACCATATACCTACATGGGCCCATCCAATATTCTTTTTGGTGAGGTTGGACAAATTTACCTTCGTGTCTATGTATTACTTTCAAAATATTTCCTTTATAACATTTTCAAAAAACTCTTGGTGTGCTAACTTTGATGGGTGGTTGTCTCTATCAGATAGATACCAATTTTTGTAGTTTATATTTTGAAAAACCCATTGTTGTAAACCACCATACTTTATTTTGTTATCTTCATAAAACCACCATTTATCAAAATCAATCATATCCCACATTGGTTTCGACCAAAGATAAATATCTGAGAATAGTTTATTATCGATATTTTTATACTTACCTGCTCTAACGAACTGACTTTGATTCACCGTAACCTCAGTCTTTCTGTTTTTACTTAGATGACCTCTGTTGATTTTTTCCGAGCTTGTAAATATATCCCAGCCCGTAAACATTCGATATTCAATATTATTTGATTTTAAAAACCACTCAGTTCTTAAAATATTTTCAAGAGTCTGTATAAAAAATTGTTCATCTGATATCACACCATAAACTGATGGCCATATCTTAAAACCTGTTCTACCTGCATCAGTAACCCAAGTTGTCGGACAATCTTTTTCATCAACTTGTATTGGTGCTGGAAGAGAGGATATCTGTCTTGGAACATTGAGATTTCTATCAACAACTAAATCAAGTCTAAATAAACCTGACCATTGAACTATAACTTTTATATCTTTAGAGGGTACACCATTTTGTATCATCTTAAATACTTGTTCGATGACTCTTGTTGATATTACATGATTTCCTACACCTGATATACCAACATTAATAGTTTCGTGATTTGGAAGAGTGAGGTTTCCCCAAGATTCTTTATTTGCAGTAAAACTACATCCACCATTTACAAGGTATTTCATATAATCGGTAACCAATTATTTTTATTAATAACTTCTATGTCCTCTGAGTTTAATTTTGATATTCCACCATGTGGGTATAGAAGATTATCAAATGGATTTGGAACCTTTTTTCCTCTACGATAACCCTCACTATATATTAAAGGATATCGTTTCTTAAATCCATAAACACCCAAACCATCAAACTTACTATTTGACTTTTTAGGGTTTTCAAAAAAATGAGGTGTTTCTCCCCTTACAAGTTTACTCAATAAACCTTTTCTGTTCCAAATAGAATGGTTCAAGGATAACCTAAAAATAGCACTTTGGTCGGCCTCTATCAAATCAAAGTTATCATAACTCTCTACAACATGATGGGGTCGAGTCTGTAAATCTGCAGTAAGGTTAAATCTTAATAAATTTTCGTCCAAGTTATTTAAACAAAAATCGTAACAATATTGTAATAGTTCCTCATCGATTGTTCTTATTATAAATGCATCTTCGAATGTCAGGTAAAATAAATCATCATCACATTGACTAAAAAAATCAATCATATCATCTGACCAATATTTTAATCCCCTTTGTTTCCCAAGTGATATAAAGTTATAGTTATCTGGTAGGTCAAAAGTTGGCTCATCGTATCCTAAGACATTTACTTCAGGTCTCACTGGCCAAAATTTATTTAATAAATAGGATGAGGCCTGTAGTGCACCCATCGATTGATTTGCCGTCATTATGTAACATTTTAGATTCTTTAAGCTTGTTGCCATGGTACACCCTTCATCACATTTAACATATACTCAACTCTTTTTCTACCAGTGTGATGTCTCTTTACATGGTTGTACCCCTCTAATCCAATACGAACAGCTTCATCTTTATTTTTAATATAATAATCTAACTTTTCTTTGAACTCATCCATATTAGAATAGTAGACACAAGACACACCATCTACAAATTTGTGTGGATAAATGATAAAGGGTTTTTGTATAAAACAACAAGTTTTGTTGGATAATATTTCCCACATTCTCCTACAACAATTTCCAGCACCCCACGCACTAATACCTATGAATGATTTATTTATGTTTTCTAAATATTGTTGATATCCAAACTTTTGACCAACTAATGTTTTCAAATCAGGATTTTTCGAATGAGTTAGTAAATACTCATAGACAGGTGCCCGTAATCCATTATTGGTATGACCAGCGTGACCACCGAAGCTACAATAGTAATCATACTCCTTTGTCCAATGAACACCATCCAACTGAAAGTATTCATCCCAAGCTCCAATATAACAAGGAATTATTTTTTCTCTTTCCAAATCTTCCTCAAATACAATCCGTTTAAAATACCACCTACATTTATCATACATTTCCTCATCTATCCAAGGATTACCACGATGTCTACTCATGTCGGTTAAACACTCTTTAACTTGTGTTTTTGAATCCGTGTAACTCGTACAAGTCCACTCGCTATCTGTTACATATGCAGTTATTTCTGGTCTATTTATTCTATCCAATAAATAAGTTTTATTAGGATTGTTATGTTTGTGTTTTCCAAACAATACCATAACATAATCCGCGTCTCTTGAATGCTCTATAACTTCATCATCAGTATAAACCTTTCTAACATTATTTCCAGCATCTGTAGCTATGACATCTATACCTAACTCGTTCATACCATCAACAACTAAAGTTGCCAAGGTATTCATTTTTTTATCTGGTGTTATTGCTATAATTTTCATTAGTATTTTAAAGTCCTAAAGTCACACCCTCTGTTTACCAACTCTTGATTGTTTTGTTTAATATAGTCATAAAAGTTCCAAGCTAAAACTAAAACTATGTCTGGTGGATTTTCATCTAACTTACCATTCTTTCCTTGTATTGGTATTCTAACACCAGGTATTAACTTTCCATGCTTCATTTCATTGTCTTCAATAATATAATCAATGGAGTCACTATCTATTCCGTAGTAATTTAAAACTGTAGTTGCCTTTGCTGGTGAACCATAACCTACTATTGATTTACCTTCGTCTTTAAACTCTTTCACTATCCTTACTGACTCTTCCTTACATTTCTCCACTTCCTTTGAAAAGTTTTTATAGGTTTCTATTTTATCTAACCCAAACTCTTTTTCATCTGTAAGAAACTGAACAACTGATTCTTTAACTGGATGCCCTTGATTCCCAACATAAACTCTAATGGAACCACCATGAGTATCCACATTTTCAACATGGGTGATTTGTAACCCTAAGTTATCGAAGAAGTTTTTTAAGGATAATACGCTCCAATAGTTATAATGTTCATGATAAATATTATCAAATGTTACATCTTTAATCGTATCTAATAAATACTGAACCTCGATTACTAAGTGACCACTTGGTTTCATTATCTTAAATGCGTTTCGTGTAATCTGTTCAAGATTGTCTGAATGTGCAAATACATTAAATGCCGTAACTAAATCTGCTTCTTGTTTAATCTGACTTATAGTGGATTCATCTTCAAAGTATCCATTGATAGTTGGAACTCCATTTTGTTCTGCAAGATAGGATAGGTTCTTTGCAGGTTCAACCCCACATACACTTATACCTTTTTCTTGAAGTGGTTTTAGAAATACCCCATCATTACTACCAATATCAACTACGAATGAACCCTCTTTTAAATTAAACTGATTGGTTAATAAATCAGCAGTATCAGAAAAGTGTTTTCTAAAAACTTCGGTAGTTGATGATACATAAAGATATTCGTTAAACATTTTCTCTCTTGGAACCGAATGAGACAACTGAACATTATGACACTCTGAACAATAGTTCATCTGTAATGGATATAACTCGTCTTCTTGGTTCTCATCATTTAACAAGTTATTTGCCAGTGGTGTGTTACCAAGTGAAACCACACATTCTAATCTTGTATTACCACAACATCTACATTCTGCTTTATAGTTTTCAAGTAGTTCTACTCTCATTCTCTCGTCCACCAACTCATAAGGTAGTGTATGTTTACCATAGTTATCGTGTTCTCTTTCACCATTAACAAGATTCAAAAATAATGAATCTTCAAGAAATACCATTGTATGTGCAACTTGTGGTTCAGTCACTACCACATCTCCTGGCTCCATAAGTTGTGTGGTCATTGGAGCGTTAGGTGTTTTCAAATCCTTAAATACACTAATATATCTACCACTAATCAAGATACACTTTTGTTGTTGTATGGGATGCCAATGGTTTGCTCTAACCGTACCTTTTTTAGATTCAATCCAACCAATCCAATTTATAGATTCAGGTAACTCATAGTTAGTGATACGACCTCGTTCATCAACAAACTCCTTACCACCATCAAACTTATACTCCAATACATCTCTTCTCAATGATACATCAGACCAAGCATCAATCATACCCTTTATGTCATCACGGATATTATTTTTAAACTCGAATCCAGTATCGAGTAGTTTTCTATTTGATAAAGTATATCCAAGATTAGGAATCTCATCATCCGTTTCGGTTAAATCAAGAGCGGGGACAAACTCTTTACAGATATCAGCTACCTGTTTAACTGACATATTTTCTTTTCTCAAATGAAATGTCTGTCGATTTATATCATCTCTTTCAGACATAAACTTCATACATCGAGCTACATCAAATAATGATACAAGTGATTTCCATTGAACACCACCACCAAATAGTTTTATTGGATTACC
>Ga0209645_1001868_pt1 | contig 10302 bp, 10 predicted proteins | sample ETNvirenome_6_30_FD_184070 | JGI IMG/M metagenome (GOLD analysis project Ga0209645, IMG submission 184070) | Marine viral communities from the Pacific Ocean - ETNP_6_30 (SPAdes) (version 2) | ecosystem: Environmental > Aquatic > Marine > Oceanic | place: Pacific Ocean | collected 2013-06-19
TGCACGTTTCCTTCGCTCAGATGCTACCGACTATCCTGATATTGACTATGATGTTGGTGAGCCCATGGTTCTGAAAGAGCGTCTGGTTGAGGAGTGGGGTGACGATGTTGTTGCTCCTATCTCAAACTGGAACACCCTACAATTGAAGTCACTTATCAAGGACATCTCGAAGTTGTATGGCATTCCTTTCACAGAGGTGAATGCCGTTACTGGAAAGATGATGTATGAAGCCACTTCTGCTGCAAAGAAGGCACATGGCATCAAGGCTGGTGTTTATACGCCAACATTTGAAGAAGTCAAGCAGTACTCTAGTACACTTCAAGCTTTCCTTCGCAAGTATCCAGAAGTGGCAGTCCATGTTGACTCTCTCTATGGTCAGGTCCGATCTTGTTCCCGTCATGCAGGCGGCGTCGTGATTGCAGAGGATTTGGACTATCATATGCCTCTTATCTCATCAAAAGATGTTCGTCAGACTCCTTGGTCAGAGGGTCAGAACGTCCGCCATCTTGAGCCAATGGGATTCATTAAGTTTGACCTCTTGGGTCTTTCCACTCTCCGCATGATTGAAGATGCTGTCCGGCATATTCTCAAGCGTTATGAGGGTGTTGAAGATCCATCATTTGAAGACGTCAAAGCCTATTATGATAGGCATCTTCACCCTGATGTCATTGATTTCAATGATCAAGAGGTCTACAAAAACATCTTCCATGCTGGCAAGTGGGCAGGTGTCTTCCAGTTCACAGAGACAGGCGCACAGAACCTTTGCAAGCAAGTCAAGCCAACCAACATCATTGATATTTCAGCTATTACCTCGATCTATCGTCCGGGTCCTCTATCTGCAAATGTTGATAAGGACTTTGTGAAGACTCGTAAAGCACCCGGTATGGTCAAGTATATCAATGATATGCACCGCGAAGTGACTGAGGAGACAAACGGTTTCCTTATCTTCCAAGAGCAAATTGCTATGTTGGCTCATAAGTTGGGCAAAGACTTGTCTCTGGACGAGGGTAACATGCTCCGCAAGGTTCTAACCAAGAAAGGCACTGGTAAGGCAGCAAAGGTCAAGGCTGCTCTCCATGGTAAGTTTATCGACGGATGTATTGAAAAGGGCATGACAGAGAAAGCTGCTCAGCGCCTTTGGGATACATTCGAATACTTCTCAGGATATGGCTTCAACAAGTCTCATGCAGTTTGTTACTCGATGATTTCTTACCAGTGCGCTTGGCTTCTAAACTACTATCCTGAGTGTTGGATGGCTGCGTTCTTGGATAAGGAGCCTGAGACCCGTAAAGAGAAGGCTATTGCTATTGCAAAGCAGTTTGGCTTCAAGATCAAGCCTCTTGACATCAATACCTCTGGACGTGTCTGGGAGATCGCTGAGGATGGCAAAACTCTTATCCAGCCTCTTACTTCGATCAAGGGTCTTGGAGATGCAGCTATTGACCAAGTTTTCCTTGGCCGACCATTCCAGAAGATTGAAGAGTTCCTGTTCAACGAAAACATGCGTTATTCAAAGCTAAACAAGAAGGCACTTGATGTTCTTATTCGTTCTGGTGCTTTGACACAGCTTATGGATGATCGGTTCACTGGGCTCAAGCACTTCTGGTCGGCTGTCGCTGTTGACCGGCCTAGAAAATTAAAGAACTTGGCAGATAACATTGAACTTTACAAGCCTGAAGGTGACTTCACTGAGGAAGAGAAGATTCAGTCTCTAGTTGATCTTACCGGTCAGTTCCCTATTAACCGAGTGGCTAAGCCTGATGTTATGGAAAAACTCATGGCTATGGGCGTTCCTCCGATCTCAGAGTTCGATCCTGATCTACAGGTGACTTGGGTTATTCCAAGAAGTGTGACTCCAAAGAAAACCAAGAATGGAAAGGACTATTTGATCGTTGAGGTGACAGATTCCAACTCAGCGAACCTTAGGATTCGTTGTTGGGGTGTCGATCTACAGATGGGTGACAGAATCTTGACAAATAAACTATACATGATTCGACCTGCATATTCTCCTGAATGGGGTTTCTCAACTAGAGGTAGAGCGTCCAGAGTGTGGAAATTGCTTGACTGAGCGATTTATCTGTGGTACTATTATATAGAACTTGGGGGAAAGATGAATCTCGGTTACGCTTGCATCAACATGGAACTTTCTGAGCGACCAAAGAAACACAGAATCACAACTAACCGTTCTATGATCCGTAGGACATTTGACAAAGAGGGTGTGAACTACGCTTCTCACCTTGGTTATCTCAACGTGCAGGACCTTTATAAGATCCTCCAGTGGAACGAGGCAAACGGCTTCAAGTTCTATCGCATGTCTTCAAACCTGTTCCCTTGGGCGTCCGAGTACAACTGGGACGATCTTCCAAACATCGTGCAGATCAAGGATTGGTTGAAGATGAGTGGCGACTATGCTAAGAAGCATGGCCACCGTATCACCTGCCATCCCGGCCCATTCAACAAGTTGACTAGTGACAACGAGCGCATTATCCAAAACACTATTACTGATTTGGAAATGCACGGTTGGATTTTTGATCAGATGGGCCTTCCAAGGACTCCTTTTGCGAAGATCAATATTCATGTCGGAGCTAGTTATGGTAACAAACAGAAAGCTTGTGACAACTTCTGTCACAATTTTGAACGCCTCTCGGACTCTGTAAAGAGTAGGCTAACGGTAGAAAATGATGATAAACCTTCTCTTTACTCTACTAGAGAGTTGTATGAGCTTATTTATTCGAAGATTGGTATTCCCATTGTTCACGATCTTCACCACCATACTCTATGCGATGGGGGAGATACACAAGAAGAGGCCCTTCATCTAGCAGTCTCAACGTGGGGCGACGTGCGACCAGTGGTTCACTATTCTCAGTCCCGCGCCTTTGAACACAACGATCCGAAGATCAAGCCTCAAGCACATTCAGATTCTTACTGGGAATACCCAGAGACCTTTGGTCTTGATGTTGATATTATGTGCGAGGCAAAGCACAAAGAGAAGGCTGTCTTTGCCCTACGTGAGATGCAAGAGCACAAAAGCTCATCTTTGTTGTTGACTTAGAATAGAAAATCTGTTATAATATATTTGAAATTAGGAGGGGTTATGTTCCCAGAGTATGAAGTTGAAGTTGTAGAGCAAGTCCGCGACGAAAAGGCGGAAAAGATGATTGAGTATATTCGTTCACTCAAGACCATCGAAGAGGCCATGGAGCCTTACAAGGAGCAAAAGCGTGAACTCCGTAAGGATTTCAAGGAGCAGGGCTGGCTTACTGGTGATGAAATCTCTATGACTGTGAAGGCATATCGCATGATGAAGGCTGATATTGATGTCGATCAGTTTGTCAAGGTTTACGACCAGCTTGTGAAGGCTGCGCGAGGTGGACGTTGATTCTCGAATACGTTGCGCTTTCGCACTGCGAACATAAGCCTGTTCGTGCTAACCCTTCTGATGCCGGTCTTGACCTTTGTTTCAATCCAAAGGATGGGACACAAACCGTTCTCCGACCCGGAGAGTCTGCTGTTCTTGCAACTGGCTTGAAGTTTGGTATTCCACACGGATACATGTTCCAGATTATGAACCGTAGTGGTAATGCAGCCAAGCGTTCGCTTATGGTTGGGGCTTGTGTTGTAGATGCTGGTTACGACGGAGAGGTATTTGTAAACCTTCATAACATGAGTAGTATGAAGCAGGTCATCGAGCCCGGTGATAAGATCGCACAAGGTGTCGTGATCCCAGTGGTTCCTGTTCGGTTCATGGAAACTTCTGCTGATGATCCTTATTGGTATCCTATTGCAATCTCTGATCGTGGTGACGGTGCTCTCGGGAGCACTGGCCGATGAACCGCAAACAACGAAGAGCAGCAGCCAAGAAGGCCAAACAAGAAGACAACGGCGAGCTACAAGAAAAGATTACTCTCTTTGGTAAGCTGCCAGACGAATGTCTTACTTGTCACAAACCATTTGACAAGACAGACAAGAATATGGTAATGTCTTGGAATGTTGTTGTCCGTGAGAAAGAAGAAGTTGTAAACCTTTATTGCCCAGACTGTTGGTCAAAGGCACTAGAGATTGTTGAAGACTTCAAAAATAGGATTGAGGAAAGAGATGAGGAAAACGCTTAGTTTTGACGATGTGCTGCTTGAACCGCAGTTCTCAGATATTACTTCAAGAAGTTCTGTAAATACCGAGGTTTCGCTTGGGGAATTTGGAAGTCTTGCTGTTCCTATCGTTTCGGCACCCATGGATACAGTAACAGGCGTTGACATGGCGAAATCTATCGGTCAGGAGGGCGGACTTGGTATTCTTCATCGTTATAACACTATTGAAGAACAGGTTAAGATGGCCACGGCAGTTAGCGAGTCTGGTAAGATCTTTGGGGCAGCTATCGGAGTCTCAGGAGACTGGTTTGATAGAGCTTCGGCGCTAGTTTGGGAGACAAATACAAAGATATTCTGTATTGATGTTGCTCACGGACACCATACTAATGTAAGACATGCCATTGAAGTGTTGAGAAACACGTTTGGAACAACCATTCACATTATGGCTGGTAATGTAGCTACTTTGCAAGCTTTCGATGACCTTTCCGACTGGGGTGCTGACTCTATTCGTGTCGGCGTTGGTGGAGGTTCTATCTGTTCTACCAGAATCCAGACAGGTCATGGCGTTCCAACCTTACAATCTGTTATGGACTGTGCCAAGTCTAATCGTGATGCTCTTCTTATTGCTGATGGTGGTATCCGTAACAGCGGAGATATTGTAAAAGCTCTTGCTGCTGGTGCTGACCTTGTTATGCTTGGGTCCTTGCTTGGTGGAACTGATGAAGCACCGGGTAAGGTTACTAGTGTCCGAGGAAAGCCACGAAAGATCTACCGGGGCATGGCAAGCAAGGAAGCCCAGATAGACTGGAAGGGAGATTATCGTTCTTTCGAAGGTGTATCTTCCACTTTGCCACTAAAAGGCCCTGTTGCAGAAACTATTCGTGACTTGGAGACAGGAATCCGAAGCGGAATGTCTTATTCTGGTGCCAGAAACTTGACAGAACTTATCGCAAAGGCTAGATTTATTAGACAGACTAATGCTGGCATAATTGAAAGTTCAACACATGTAGAGAGGATGTAATGGCTGATCCAAAGTACGGAACTTTGAGAAAGAAGATTACTTTTTATGATTCTGATAAAAGATATGCTGACTTGAAAATCCGTCTTGCACATGACAGCCTTTCGCAAGCTAAGTTCTTCCGAGGTATCGTTACAGCATATCTCAGTAAGGACCCTGACATTCTAAACTTCGTTGATAAACTTAAAGTTTCTAACGGTGTCAACAAAAAAAGGACAAAAGCCGAGAGAAAACTAATTAAAGATGGCGAAGAAAACTTGAACAAGTTCTCTTTAGGAGACGGAGAAATCGAAAACATTTTCGATATTCTCGAAAAGGAAAATCCAGATCTATAAAAAGCTTTTTGCTTTTTCGGATACTATTTACTATTGAACCTTTACAGGAGACATTTTTACAATGAGCAAGAAACTACTTAGCGAATCAACTATCAGAAAGTTTATGAAGTTCGCAAATATTGATGGCCTAGCCGATACCTTCCTCAAGGAAGGCTCTTATATGGAAGAGGGCGAGTACATGGAGGAGATGGAAGGTCACTCTATGGAAGAAGAGAAGCACGACAAGCCCATGGAAGAGATGGCAGGTATGGACCATTCTATGGAAGAGGGTGCCTACATGGAAGAGGCCGATATGGAGCCCGGTGATGAGGACCTAGAGGCTGCTGCCGACGACATGGAAGCTGCTGCTGATGACATGGACGCCATGGCTGACGGTGAGATTCCTGCTGATGTCCGTCCTGCTGTTGAGAAGGCAATCGAGTCTGCTCTAGACGCTATGTTCGCTGAGCTTGAGAAGTTTGGTATTGCTGGTGAGGCTGAGGTCGTTGACGACGAGCCTGCTGCTGACATGCCCGCTGCTGACATGCCCGCAGATGACATGGACATGGAAGAGCCAGAAGAAGAGATGGATATGGAAATGATTGACGAAGAGGCTATTGTGAATGAGACTCTAAGCCGCGTTACTGCTCGACTCCGTTCCATGAAAGCCGAGGCAAAGGCCGATTCTGATCGTGAAGCCTTCGCAGAGCGAATCGCAGAAGCTGTTGCAAGCCGACTCCGTAAGTGATTTGATTTTGTGATTTTCCTTTGGGGCCACGGATTTTCCGTGGCCTTTTTCATTTGAGGTAATAGTGGATTATTTTTCTCTTGCGATAGGTTTTTTTACTGGCCTTTTTGTATTACATATGATATACTATCTTACAGACTTCGGTCAAGTAGGATTGTTTTTGAAAGAAGCAGAAAGAAGTTCTTTGTTGCTGCTTGTGATGGCGGCGGAATCAATAGGATACATCCAGACGCTAAAGTATGAAACAATGAAAGAACTAGGTGTGCCAGAAAACACTATCAAAACAACAAAGAACATTGATGATTATAATTTTAGAGCTTGGAAGATGTCATCAGTATCAAAGTTGCTAGGATCATACCCAGACAGATACAAGCATATTCCAAAGTATGTAAACTGGCAAACTGCCATGGAAGTTTTAGACGATCTGCATAAGCACGGTCAAAGGAGTAAAGATGCCAAAGAATGAGAATGATAAGGTTGAAGAAACCAAGGGAACAGAATCTCCTCAAGTTATTATGCTTGGAGGAGCAACAGCCGAGGCAGAGCTAAGAACTATCTCGCTTTACGGTGACGTCACAGAAGACACTGCAAAAGATATTGTTGCTGGTCTTTGGTACTTGAAGGAGACTGCGAAGAGCCAAGAGCCAGTTGATCCAGAGGATGTAGAATCAGAGATGAAAGAGGTTTATCTCCCAGCAGAGATGCTAATCTCAACCAATGGCGGCAACGCTGATGATATGTTCTCTATCTACGATACAATGCGACTTTGCCGAGAGAATATGGAAATCCACACTGTTGGTTTGGGTAAGGTTATGTCCGCAGGTGTTCTTATTCTTGCTTCTGGTACGAAGGGCAAGCGTAAGATTGGAAAGCACTGCCGAGTAATGATTCACTCTGTAATTGGTGGAGCAGGCGGCCCAATGCACCAGCTTGACAACGAGATGAAAGAGATTAAGGCTATTCAAGAAATGCACTCAAGGGCTCTCTGTGAAGAGACTAATCTTTCTGAAAAGCAGCTTCGTGCCCTACTAAAGCGAAAGGTAAACATTTATCTTACAGCAGAAGAAGCTGTTGAGTATGGTATTGCTGATATTATTATTTAGCTAATCCATTTTGATTCGACTATTTAGTATATGACTTTCTTTGAGGTATTTGACACATGAGCAACGATTGGAACTCTACTATTGAAAAAAGCTTTGCAAAAGAAGAAAATGTAACTCTAAACCTTCTTATGGAAACTGTCCGAGAAGTGATGGACGAGATGGCAGATCTCAGCACTCCATTAAACGAGGAGATGTTATCTAACATTACTGTTTCTTGGGATGGAGTTCCAGAACTTCCCCTAACCGAGATTGGTTGGAATAAGCTGGAGACTGAAGAAGGAACAGAAGTTTCTGGCGATCAAAGAAGGCTTTTGGAAAGTTACCTCAACAATATTGCTCCCGGTGGTGACCTCACGGCAAAGATTCAAGCCCTTGATAACTTCTATGAAGCAGGGTTTGCAGATATGGATTCAGACAAGACAACGGAAATGATTAGTAAAACACTTTCTTTCCTTGTTTTCTATAAGACCCTCACAAGAATTATCACAAACTTCAATGCTGCTTCCGCTGGTTTTACATTTGAGTCTTTCCTTGCAACACTGCTAGACGGCTCACAGATCAAGGCTAATACTGGTACTATTGCAGATTTCTTAACCGGCGATGGTATTCCTATCAGTTTGAAGCTTTATGCTGAGAAATCTGTTTCTGTTGACGGTTCTTTCACTGACTTGGTTCGTGACTTGACAGAGCCAAAGTTCTCCCACCCAGCGGGTGCAGGTATGAGGTACGTTGTCTGTACCAAATCACTAGCTGGACAGCCGGGACAGCAAGAGGGTAAAATCAGATTCTATGAGTTTGACTTTACTCTTGATAATGTTATGGATATTATTTCAAGAGCAAGTAGGTTGCATTCTTCCGCTTGTATTATTTTGCCTTTAACAGAAGATGAAAATGGCGAAGTTGTTCTTTTACCTGATGCTGAAAATCTACAAGAGCCAGTAAGCTTTACCAATGATGAGATTGACGAAAAGGTAACAGAGATCCTAAGTAATCGTGAAGTTTGGGAAAATGCAGGCTTTGAAGACTATCAAATTGAAAACATCCTCAATAGTCAGATAATAAGATACGGTCAAGACGGCTCGTTAGTTTTGACTAAGAGTGGTACAGTCAATACTCAGTCAGGCACAAACAAGGCAAAGGTAACCGAGTTGGTTACCAATCCAGAAACTGGAACTGTTCAAAAGGGAGCAGTGAAAGCTGTTTTTGCAGCGATCAATAGTGCGATTGGCGTTGTTGCAAAAGAACAAGAAGAAATCAATGCTCGCAGAGGTGTCACTGCCAAAGAGATGAAAGAAAAAGGTATTTTCCCACAGTCGATACCAAAGAGTGGTGCCCCGAAGAACGCTCAGCAGAAAGCCGCTCAAGAAAGTATCAAACGAAAGGCAGAAATGTCAAGAGAGTGGTATAACCAACAAGATGAAGAAACTAAGAGAAGGGCGCTTAGATACACTTACGGTTATGTGAACACTCATCAGTTTGGTTTGAATCGTGAGGAGGCCACTTCTGATAAGATTGCTCCAGTCAAGTTTATTGGAGAAATCAATATTGGTTCTTCTCATATTATGAATGTTATTTCAAATTGCCAAGCTATTTTGAATGAGAGCATTTTTGATATTTTCGCTTCTCTAAAGAGCTTAACTGAAAACATCAATGAGTATTTTGCTAACGGATTGAGAGAAGATAATAAAGCGAAAGTCGCCATTGAAGCTTCACAAAACATTGAAACAAGAACTAGAGAAGTTTCTGGAACAGAATAAAACACTTGACTTTTATAGCCAAAGTGATTATAATATAGAATAAATAGAGAGGTGTTTAGTGAGTAAGTCTTACGACTCAGGCTCTTCCCTTAGCCGGAAGATCATTGAGGGTGTAAACATTCTTGCCGATAATGTCGCTTCAACCCTTGGTCCAAGGGGTCGAAACGTCATTCTTCAAAAGGAAGGCAAGAATCCTATTATTACGAAGGACGGTGTTACAGTCGCAGAGTTCGTTGATTTGGACGACCCATTTATGAATGTCGGGGCTCAGATTATCAAGCAGGCGAGCCGACAAACAAATAGTCTTGCTGGTGATGGAACAACTACTGCAACAGTGTTGGCAAGAGCGATTCTTCGAGAAGCTAACCGCCATATTGTTGCCGGTGCTCCACCAATCGAAGTAAAGCGTAGCATTGATTCTGCAACCCAAAAGCTTGTAGACAGTTTGAAAGAGGTTGCAAGACCTATTCAAAGTGAGGAAGATATTGCTCATATCGCAACTATCTCAGCAAATAACGATGAAAGTATTGGCAAGCTTGTAGCTAAGGCCATTGATTGTGTGGGCAAGGACGGAGCTATCTCTGTTGAAGAGGCGCGTTCTAACGAGACAAGCCTCGATCTAGTTGAGGGCTTCCGCTTTGATTCTGGCTATGCTGCTAACGCCTTCATTACAGACGAGCGTCGTGGAGCAGTTGTCTACGAAGATCCTCTTGTTCTTGTTGCTGATTGCAAGTTGGAAAAGGTGGATGAGTTCTTGCCGGTTCTAGAGGTTGTTGCAAGAGAGGGACGACCACTTATTATTGTAGCCTCAGATATTGAAGGGCAGGCTCTTGCAGCCCTAATTATGAACGCTATGCGAGGTACAATGAAGGTATGTGCTGTCAAGGCTCCACGCTATGGTGAGGAGCGCAGGAACATTCTCAAGGACCTTTGTCTTGCTACTGGCGCAGAGTATGTCACCAAGTCTGCTGGTTTGAAGCTGAAAGATGTGAAGCTACAGAACCTTGGCTCTTGTAAGAAGGTCGAGATCCTAAAGGGTCTTTCTACATTTGTGGGAGGCAAGGGAGACTATCAAGAAGTTGATCGTCGTATCGAAAACCTCAAGATTGAGCTAGAGCAGACTGAGAGTCTTCGGGAGTGCGAGCGCATCCAAGAACGCATCACTCGTTTGGCCTCAGGGGTAGCTATCATCCGTGTTGGCGCTCCGACCGAGGTAGAGATGATTGAGAAGAAGCATCGCATAGAAGACGCCCTAGAGGCTGTGAGATCGGCAC
>Ga0209645_1001869_pt1 | contig 10300 bp, 15 predicted proteins | sample ETNvirenome_6_30_FD_184070 | JGI IMG/M metagenome (GOLD analysis project Ga0209645, IMG submission 184070) | Marine viral communities from the Pacific Ocean - ETNP_6_30 (SPAdes) (version 2) | ecosystem: Environmental > Aquatic > Marine > Oceanic | place: Pacific Ocean | collected 2013-06-19
TCTTAATGGCTGCTTCTCTAAGGGCAGTTGCGTCGATAATTGCTTGTTCTAACATAGATGACATAAGTAAACTCCTAATTTACGCTACAATAAATAGTTGTAAAAAATGTAAAATGCTTTTAGGGTGTGTCTTCTTCAATTACAACTGTGTATCCAAATCCAGTTAACCAATCGCTTATCTTTTCTTCATTTGGATTAATTATTTTTTGATGTAGTGCTCCATCAATTTGGTGCTCGCCCCACTTCTTTCCAAAATAATGATAAGTGTTTAATAATAGACCGCTTTTTTGCAGTTTAAGTTGGCAGGTTTCGTCTTCAGTTTGTTTTACAAAAATAGTAACTTTCATTTATAGTCCATACATACTTTTAATCATAGAAAATACTTTATGACAATCAGCATCTGATAAGGCGCTATGGTAAATAGAAATAAAATACTGCTCTATATCATAATTTGTGTTGCCGAAAAGACAAGTGTTTAAATAAGCGGACGGGATAGAACTACCATCACCACCATATAAACTATCCCAAGTGGCATTATCCATTGATAATCCAGCCGGGGTTGCTGTTGCTGAAAAAATGCTTGATAAACTTTCATCTCTTAAACTTATTTCTAGTGACCTGTTTCCAACATCTAATTCCTGCTTCCAAACAAACAAATTTACATCTCCAAAATCAGAACGCACCACTGTGGCACTCGGTCCAAAATAGTTTGTTGATCCCACTCGATAGAAAGTGTCTAGTGCAAAACGATAACTACTACCTCCGTCAGTGCTATCACATTTTCCCACCTCAAATCCTTTTTGCTGTGTGTTGGCTGAACCGCCTGCAATATCAGCAACACTCTCATAAAGAAGTGATTTGTCGGTGGTTGTATCAATAACATTTTGTCTTGTTACTATAAAAATCGTTCTGCCAGCATATCCGCTTTCTTCTGCAACTGTGCCTAAAGAATCGGCAACAAGAAAGCGAAGAGATGGATTGCCATTTAAAGAGTTTATTGTGCTAATTGCTGGATAATTTGCCGAGTTTGTTTGTCTTAAATACTGATCATCGTTGATTAAGTTATTCCATTTTGAAACAACAAGCGAACCACCCGATTCTTCAAACTCTGCAAAGTTTGAAGTGTAAGTTGTTGAAACTAATTTAGCATTGGGTAAAGAGTTAAAAGCAGTTTTAACACTTGGAAATTTTTCTAACTGGGTTTTTCTAGATAAAGTTATAGTTGAACCTTTCTTTTTGTCTGTTCCAAACCCACTTCTCATTAACCTACTCCAGAGGTTCCTGACCAGTTGTTCTGTAGTTTGCCTGCTGGGATGCCAGTCATTCCTGCAATTACAGAGGCTGTTGTATTAGACTCATGTCCTGCTAAGAATAATTTTGATACTCTAAACTCGCCTGTGTAGCTTTCACCGTTATCTAATAAAAAATAATTATCATCAACTGTACCACTTGCACCGGCAGCACTAAAACCAACTCTGAGTTTTGCTGATGAGCCGCTATGCTCATTAACTACTGTTACAAACTTTGTAACGTATGGAAAAGAAACCTGTAAAGATCCTTCGCCGTCTAAAACATTCTGAATAAAAACAGAAGCTGTGGCATATGGAATACCACTAGTTTGATATTGACCAACAGCGCCTACGCCTGGACTTGGATATTGAAATCTATGGCTTGCAAAACTAGTATTTGCTTTGATGTTATTATTATCTGACATCTTTCTCTCCGCTCTGTTTCATAAATAGTTTCTTTAAAACTCTTTTTCTTCTTAATTTATCTCTTCTTCTCTTAACGGAGGGCTTTTCATAATACATTCTTTTTTTGCACTCTTCGGTAATCCCCTCTCGTTTTACTTTTCTGCTAAATCTTTTTATTAAAGCTTCGCCAGACTCATTTCTTCTTGCTTTGACATGAATATTTGTTGCGCTCATTATAACCTCATACTAACTTAGACCACTTATCGCCGCCTAAGTTTAAAATTCCTGAAATGTCAATACCGGCATCCTCTGGAGATACTCCTGAAAGTGCGCTGCTTGGACCACTCGATTTTGATTCTTGCATCGGCGTTGTGCCTTCGAATAGATCAACACCACCATAAGCATCTTTATTAATTGCACCTAAAAGAGATTGCCTTGTTTCATTTAACTTTTTCTCTCTTGCCTGACGTCTCTTTTTTGCGTCCTCATCACTCTCATATTTTGCTTTCTGCTCAGTGATTTGTGCTTGCTGTGATTGAGTTCCCATTCCCTTTACAACTTCAGAGATAATTCCTGAAATTAGATTTGAATCAACCAATGCCTCTTGAATGCACTCTTTGATAATGGGTTTTAACATTTTTTTAAATTGCTCTTTCTTCATTTTAATCCAAAATTGAGTTTAATATTGAGTTGACACGGTAATCTTTATCGTGAACCTTTAACTTTTTTGATTCCTTAATCTTTTGTGGGTTCATAAATGCACCTGGAGTTGATGGGTCAGCAACAATGTCAAAGCAGATTAAAGTAAAATCCTCTTGAACGATACTTGTTCCGTTTGACTCATTTACGACAGAACCAAGACCTCTTGACGAAATGCCAACTTGACCACCCGAACCAACAATACCTTTTACAATTTCGCCACAGGGAGTATCTAAAATCTTAATAGCGCCCATAACAGTATCGCCATCCATCCAGTAGCGAGTGACCATGTGTGATGCGTTTTTTAAATCGACAACTGATGTGTCTGGGTGATCCAATTCACCGAATGCCCTTCTTTGTTTGATAAGCATGTCGTAGTTTTTCATTTCTCTTTCAAGAACATGAGATGGGTATTTTCGACCGTTACCATTTTTGGTATTACCCTTTTGCAAAATACCAGTTAAATACCATGCTTTATTATCACGAATGTCTTTCTTTTCAGCTTCAGTTAAAAGATCGTCACAGTAACCGCCCTCACAAAGAGCGTAATATTCTCTTAGCAATACTTTGTCAGACATCTTATTCGTCCTCCATATCCACTTCTAAATCAGCAGAAGCTTCCTTTCTTTTTTCCTGCACAGCTTGAACAGCATCATGCATCTTTGTTAAAAAGTCAGAAACTATTTCAACAACTTGATCACCAGGAACACCTGAGTGGACTAAAACTGGTGTGACCATTTCTGCAACCTCCGTTGCAATAGCATCCAATGTATTATCCTGGGCTGCAAGAAGCTGCTTCATTTCTTTCTCAGCGTTATCAACAATGTCCTGAATATCTGGTGGATCGGCTGGACCGCCTGCATCACCATCCATGGCTCCGTAGTAACCGACTCTCTCTTGAATAAGAGAGGATATAACCATCTTTTTAATCTCATTTAGGTTCATTAAAATTCTCCTGCGGGCGTCACCCGCCCGATACAGCAGCCTTTTTTGCAAAGGCGTGGTGGCTGAAGCATCCACTTAGTTTCAACGTAGTTGTTAATTCCCTTTAACATTTATTCCCTCGTCTCCAAAAACAGTACAGAGCACATATGATGTCCCTGAACTTAACCAACCGCATAAAAGCATGTTGATTATATTATACTCAAAAGTAAATAGTTCAGTCCAAGGCGAAATTAGAAAAACTAATGCACCAACCCAAAACCCTGTACACATGGGACATTTTAGCAAGTCACCTAAAAAACCGTGTCTAGGTCTTAAACCATTAAAAATTGAACCATATACCAAAATTTGTGTTAAACCATAACACGTTAATACAAACCAAAGTAAAGACATTTATATCCTGTAAAGTAAACCGTAATATTGTGTGTAGAACGGGTCCATTGTCCCTTTCCTTTTTTGTTGAGGAACTTCACCATACTCTGTGCTATCCTCTGCATCTGGATCTATGAGCATCTTATCTGTTTCAAAATCATAATCTAAAGCGCCTCTGAGGTGTGGCAACTCCTCTCTAAAAAACATAAAGATATTTAATAAAACTGTTTTAATAACATCAATTTTTTTATTAGCAGGATATGTTGCTTCAATACTGCCATAAATATTGCCACCTTTAACTGTATCAGCCAAGATAACACCCCTTCTTTTTAAATAATCAAAAAAAGTATCTTGATGGGGATAGGCTGATGTTTTAGATTTTCTTTTTACAAAAGTCATAATCTTCTTTTTATCTGGATTTACAACAATGTCAAAAAGTGGGTGGTCGTAGATTATGTAATTGTTATCTAATGTTCTACGAATATCTAATGAAATGCGTTGTGTTGGAATAGGCTCAACTTCAACCTCGATTGAAGTAGGCTGAGGTTCAACAACAGATATAGTAATCTTATCTGGTTTTTCCTCGTCTATCTTAACTTTGATCTCATCAATACTAATCATCAGATTTGATCTCTCTTACAAGCTGTTGCATTTTCATAATCTGCTTAAGCATATCTTCATTAATTAGTTCGCCCTTGAAACTATCAATTATTGATGTGACCTTTTGCATTTTATTTTTTAATTCGCCGTCAAAATTAGAGCTACTAACGGCTTCTTTAATCCTAGTCAATTCATCATTTAGATACATCTTTAGCTCAAGACCATTGTCGGTAAAAGATGAAATGTACTTTGATAATAAAACTCTTTGCTCTTCTAACAATCCGCTGTAGTGGCTATTAAACTTTGAAGAAAATATTCTCATAGTTGCATTGTTAATTTTCTTTTCTTCACTTAATTTTTGAGGCAAAGATGACATGTACTGTACAACAACGTTTTCCATTAAAACCTTGTTTTTAATTTTTGTATTTGGTGAAAACATTTGGTAAACACTTGCCAACGCTTTGTAGTTTGGTACAAAGTTAGAGAAAACATCTTCACTCAAATTGTTGTGGATTTTATTAATAAGACGTGTCTGTGCTTCAAACAACTTCTCTGTATTTAATCTTTCGCGTTCCTTGCGAACATATCCAATAATCTTCTCTGCTGCATCTTTAGTTGTTCCGCGTGTTTCTACAATCTCTTTGTAAAGATTTAAATCTTGTTTTAAAACACTGTTGTTGTTGAAGAACTCTTTCATTACTGCCATTACAGCAGACTTTCTCTCTTCGTCCTTAGCGACAACACTTTTAGTTAACTCTCTAACCAACGCTTCGTATAAAAATGCAGTATTTCTTCTTTTATTATGGTTCATCTTATAGATCCTCTGATAATATTCTATCCATTTCCTCATTTAATGAAGACATCTTATTTTCAAAATCTTCACTATAATTAGATTTGTTTTCTTTAACAAGCGTACCTACTGACATGGCACGATTAATATTGCGTGGTTTTCTTGGCTTAGTAGCACCCCAAGATTCTTTACGACCTGCTTTTTCTCGCTTGTCATATTTGACAGACAAATATTTTTTTCCCTTAGAACCTTTGGTTGTGTGGGAACCATCTTCATATTCTGTATAAACTGCTGCTGGTCTATCATCGCTTCGCTTACCGCCGCCTTCAGGGGTTGCTAAAAGAACGTCTTCACCACCGGCTTCTGCCTCTGGGGCTGGAGTTACTGGGGCTGGTGTTGGCTCCTCTGCTGCTGGTTCAGGTGCTGGTTCTAATCCTGCTGGTGCGGCTTCAGTTGGGGCTGTTCCGCCACCAAGACCCATATCACCCATACCACCGAAGCCAGTACCAGTTAATGTTTCAGCAGCCAAGCCTTCACCGGCAGCTTCTGAAACTTTTGTCAATGCAGTTTCAATTTGTTTATCATAGAATTTTTCTCTAGTATTTCTAATGACTTCTTCATCTGATAAACCTAAAATATTATTTGCAATCCAGCGATTGCTATACATGTCTGCTCTTGCTTTTGATGCAACATCTAATTTTGAACTTAGTGCCTCAATCTCTTGCATTGCAGAAATTCTTGATGGGTTGTGTAGCTTTAAGTTAAAACCAATTAGATCATTGCCTCTGTATCCAAGAGTGTAGAGGTGAACTGTTGCCATCTTCTCTAACTCTGCGATTACAGATCTCTGTAGCCTTTGAATTGTTCTACCAAAACGAATATCTTTCTGAGCTAAAGCAGCGTGTTCCTCAGTCGCGCCGTCGCCGCCCCTAATAAGGTAAGACATTGGGATTTTAATTGCTGCAAACAATTTATTTTGTAGGTATTTAATATCTTCAATGGCTGTTCCCCAAGTATCACTCTGCACAGTTGAGATATCTACTGAGGATTGACCATTTCTTGTTGGGATATAGTAGTCCTCCTCAATTGACATTGGATTGTACCTTAAATCAACTCTACCACTTGTGTCATCAACAACTTGATGGCGCTTCATCATGGTGATGATCTTTTGCATGTACTGCTCTACTTCTTCTGGTGGAATACCACCAACGTCAATCTTAAACTGCTTTCTCTGTGGCGATCGAACAACTCTGTATGCAATCATGGCATCTTCAAGCAGAGTTAGCTGTCTCCAAATTCTACGACCTGGATCTAAAACAGAAGTGCCGTATGGAACATATTTATCATTTCCAAGAACTCTAAAGTGTGCGAGTTGCCAGTTTTCAAATGTTAAACCTCCCGTATTCCACTGATATTGGACGTAGTTTGGGTTTGTTTGATCTGAACCTTCCATTCTTTCAATTTCATTAACTGGAAGACCAATCAAAGATTTAATTCCAAGGCTCTCATCAATGTCTAGATATCCAAAGAAGTCGCCATATTTGCACATAGAACGAACCCAACCAAAAAGATTAGCGTCAATATTTAAAACTTTAAAAAATAGAGTTTCTAATATTTCTCTGATTTCTTCATTCTGACATTCAATAATTAATGATTTATGAAACTCAGAGTGGGTTGTAATTTCATCTGCATATACATCCAAAGCAGATGCCAACTCGGGCATGAATTCCATTTGATCAAAGTCAGAGTATCTTTCAACGCGATTATAATTATTCATCATCGCAGTTGAGATTGACTCATATGGGTTGTAAGACTTGCGCTTAAATGATTGACCACCAATCGATCTAAATTTTGGAGCATACTTATCAACTGAATACTTACGATTATTTCTTACCTGTTGTGCTCTGTAGTTTACAATTGGTCCTGAAAATAATCTTGTTAGACGTTGGAATAAAGGACTACTTGGATTTCTTGGGTTCTTTTTATTATCTGCCATCGGTCAATTCCTATTTCATAAAAAACGGTAGTTTGTGGATCTTAACTGTTTTTTGTTTTGTTTTACCATCATAGATATAATTATCTTGCTGATTCCTTTCCATCCCAACAATTCTAGTATCTAGTGACTTATTACTTGTCATTATAGCAGAAAGCATTGATTTTTTATACTCTATTTCTTGTTGATTTACAGTTAATGCTGTATCTCTTACCCAACATCCAATAGCGCACGCCATAACTAAATCATCGTTATAAGAACGCATTGCTTCTGCTTTACCATTATTCCAAATAAATGTTTTTAATTCATTAAATAATCTTCTTGATCTAATTTTTAAAACTTTATTGCGGATAAACTCTTCTAATTTAGCGATAATCATAGGTCTGGTTTTAACTGTGGTAGAAAAGCCTGGAATAACAGATGTTTGTTCTGTGTAAGATGTCTCTACATATTCGTGTGTTGACTTCTTTGAGTGATAGATGTTTGGGTGACCATAATCTTTTAATTTTGTTAAGACGGTCATACCAACCGAGTTGTTCTCTACGACAGTCATACACATGCCATAGCTCTTTGATGTATCATAGATTATACGTGCAAAACTATCAAGTGGTAATTTTCCTTGATATTCACAGCAAACCTCCATGGTATCGGACTCAAACACATAGAAAGTAGAGTTGTCTTTACCATCACCACGGGCAACGTCAGCAACCATAAAATATTTTTTGCCTTCTTCAGCATTCTTCCAAATCCATAGGTTGCGATCAAATCCGGTTTTATATTCTGGCTCTGACAATTCTTCATTTTCTATACGAACTAAATCCTTGCCATGAATAAGAGTATCGCCAGACATGTTAAAGTTACACTCTAGCTCCTGTGCAATCTCTCTTGCAGACATATTACGAGTTTCTTTTTCAAACCACTCTTGATCTCTGTCTGGATGGACGTGCCAGGGCAAACTGATTGGGTTAAAGTCGTTTAGACCTTGCTCTGCTTCTGAGTAAAGTTTGTGATACAGGTTACCTACACCCTTTGGAGTTGAGATGATGATACAATCACCACCAGTTGACAGGGTGGGGTACAAACCAGCCCACAAGTCGTCAAGACCCTCAATAATCGCTGCCTCGTCAATAACTAATAAAGAAAGGGCTTCTGAACGACCAGCGTCACCTGATGTTGAAATTGCCTTTACTTGTGACCCATTAGACAACTCAAAAGAGTTTTTGTTATCAATTACTAACTCTGTTAGTTTCATCCATTCAGGAATTGCCTTTAGGGCAAACTTTACCTTTCTAACCAAGTTTGCAGCGGTTGATAGTTTGGTTGCCATTACGACAACGTTCTTGTTTTTATGGAATAGAACAAACCACGCAATATAAACAGCAGAAACAGTTGAGAGACCCAACTGTCTTGCCTTTAGAATAATATTAAAACGATTATCTTGAAAATCTTTTACAACATCTTTTTGGAAAGGATACATAGAAAAGGGAATAGTTCCCTTCATTGGGTGAGCAATCTTTCCGTAATTGTTGATAAAGTAGTTTGGGTCTTTACCGCAGGCAATAATTTCTTTCTTTATCTGCGTCTTAGTTAAACCACGCGCCATTACTTCCCGTATTTATGTGTCTTTAAGAAATCTCTAACAACGTCAAATGGCTTTCTTTCTGGCTCAACAATACTATCGCCTAAACCACCAATAGTGTAGCACTTTGTTGCTTGAATCCAACTTCTCTTGCGGTTCATGTACTGTAAAAGAATGTCAGCATCGCCGTCTGGGTTTAGAGATAAAGCCTTACCTGTTGCCTTCTTGTAGCGGTCCTTGAGGAACTTTGCAATGTTAGCAAATCTCTGCTCAACCTCGCCCTCAAAAGCGCTTGGTCCTTTCTTGTGTACCTCTGGCATTGGAGCTTCAGAGTGGTAATTAACAATCAACTTGTTGCCAGCCATCTTTACGCCAAAACCATCCATGTGACCGTCTCTGGAGTCGAGCATGGGGTCTTTATCATCTCTTCTTAGACCGATTTCAATTGGCTTGCCATCTTCATCATGGGCTCCATCATAAGCATAGCCCATTGCTTGGCTAATTCCTCTGTAAACTTCTAGTGCTTCTTTAGACATTATCTGGTCTCCAACCCTGTTTCCATCTATCTTCTCTGCCTTCTACATATTGTATATAACAGTTCCGACAGCATTCGTATTTTGTTTCGTACAGCATGTCCTGCTGTTTTAGAATATTTGAGCATACATCACAAACATTCTTACTATCCTTCTTAATTAGTTTTGCAGAAAATAAAAACCCCTCACGCTCTTCAACGCGATCGGCAGCTAATTCTTTGATTTTATTTTCTTTTAATTGTTGAAGGTATTCTTTTTCTTTTTCCGGTGTCCAATTAGAAGAAGGACTCTGAACTGCCTCTTCACCGTACTTTTGTTTTATTGCCTTCTCTAATCCAGCGATGTAGTTTAGATCTTTCTTCATTTACTCGCCTGGGCGGCGGCATAGAAGATACCGATGGATAATCCAACACCGGCTACAAAACCGCCAACAAACCATAATCTACTATAATCTGGTTTCTGTGATTTTTTAAGGGTAATCTCTAATCTTTTGACTTCGGCATTTTTGAGACCCATTAGAGCATCATGCTTTTTCTTATCTGATTCTTTTTCTATTGCTAAGATTCTCTTGCTGAAGTCACACTCTGATTTTAATTTTTTAATCGTGTAGTTCTTATCGATCTCGCAAATCTTAACTGCTGATTCTCTTTTAGCGGTTATGGTTGCTTCTGCTTTCTTGTCTAATAAGACACCATCAAAAGGTGCTTTCTGACCTTTCTTTATTGCGGCTACTTTACCATTAGCAAAGCAAAGTGCGGGTAAAAGAATTATTAGTAAGATGATTGCTGTGGTTCTCATTCTTTAACCTCGACGATCTCTAAACCAAACTCGTCAGCAAGAGCAGACACTCTTTCCTCTTCAGGCATAGCAACGATCTCTTTGATTCTTTTCTTTTCTTCTTTCTTGACTTTTTCGCCTGCTTGTTTTCGCTCTTCTTCAAGTGCTTCCACAGCAACCTTAAAATCTTCAGTTGCTCTTTCTTTCTCTACTCTTTCGTGCTTGTGAGTTTCGTTTATAACTTTTAATTCTTTTTCGTTTTGTTTTGCCTTCTCTTCGTAAAGACCACCTAAAACATCTTTATCAAATAGAAAAAACTTG
>Ga0209645_1001871_pt1 | contig 10299 bp, 4 predicted proteins | sample ETNvirenome_6_30_FD_184070 | JGI IMG/M metagenome (GOLD analysis project Ga0209645, IMG submission 184070) | Marine viral communities from the Pacific Ocean - ETNP_6_30 (SPAdes) (version 2) | ecosystem: Environmental > Aquatic > Marine > Oceanic | place: Pacific Ocean | collected 2013-06-19
TACGGCTACTGAAATTGCTGACATTAAATATATCCAAAGTGCAGATGTTATCTTTTTAGCTCATCCCAATCATCCTCCTAAAAAAATAGAACGTACTGTTCCAACATCTAGTGAAACTGGTTATGGCTCCAGAGCAGAAGACGGATCATATTGGGCTATATCTAATATAGATTTTGTAGATGGTCCGTATGATGAGCTAAATAAAGTCGATGCTAGTTTATTAAAGATTGAAAGAGGTAGTGGATCTATTAGCGGAATTGATACATCAACAAATATAATTACATCAAATGCTCATGGATTAGAAAATGGAGATTTAGTTGAATTTACAGCAACAACTTTGCCAACTAATATTCAGGCAGGAATTAATTATTACGTTATCAACAAAACCACTAACACATTTAAAATAGAAGCTACTTTAGGTGGTGGTGTTTTTTCTATTGGTAGTGCAGGAAATACGGTTGTCTGGAATAGATCATACGATATGGTTGAAATTGGAGGTGTTGGTGTAGATACAGCTTTAGATGCATTTGTAAATTCATCTCATGGTTTACAAGCAGGGATGAAAGTATATTTTCATAAAGATGGAATAACAAATGGTGGTGTTGGTAATTTAGTCACAGATGATAGTGCTACTGCTTTTGCTTATTTTACAAGTAGCGACAATGCAACTGCGACATCTCAAGGTAATAGCACGACTTATTATGTAATAAACCCGACTGCAACAACATTTCAAATTTCAGAAACATCTGGTGGTACTCCAATTACATTTAAATTAATGTCTAACTCGAGTACAACTGACACAAAATGGACTGGTAAATTTAATGTAGTAAAAAAAATCTTAAAAAAAGACCGAACTAGAGTTCGGTTAATAGCAACAGGCCATACGCCTTTCACAACAGGAAGTAGTTCTCCAGATATAGGTGTTATTTACAGAGTAAACGTATTAGCTGGAGATATTAGAGATAAAATTAAAGGCATACGTTGGACTTCTATAAAAATAACATCAATTGTCAGCACAGGAGAAGCAAAAGGAACTCTTCAGGAAGATTGCGTTTTAGATAGTGCTGATACATTAGAATGGAATGCAGGAGTATTTAATTCTACAAATGGCTATCCTAGTGATGTCTCGTTATACCAACAACGATTAGTATTTGCTGGCACAAAAAAATATCCTGCAACAGTTTGGTTTTCTAAAACTGGTGATTTTTTTAATTTTGCTTCATCTGAATTATTAGGATCATCCACAGGAAATATTGACCCAACTGGTGCTGTAATTCTTGGAGAACAAATCTTAGATGATAATGCACTTACCTTTACCATTGATTCAGATACAGTGGACAAGATTTCATGGTTATCTGAAGGAACCAAATTGGCAGTTGGTACAACTGGTGGTGTATTTACTATATATGGTTCAGAGAATGATCTTACTTTAACTCCTTTTAATTTTACGGTTGTAAAAGAATCTGCATATCCAGCAGGATCAGCAGATGCATTACAGATTGGTGAAAAAATGTTATACGTTCAACAAAATGAACGTAAAATCCGTGAAATGAAAACAGCAGGAGAACAGCAAGCAGAATATGGTGCAATGGATCTTACTTTAAGATCAGAAGATATTACTTATTCTGGTGTTAAAGAAATGACGTACCAAGAGCAACCTTTTTCAGTCGTTTGGGGAAGGCTTGGAAATGGGAAATTGATTGCATTGACACATGAATCATCTTTGAACATGTATGCATGGTCTACACACACTATAGGTGGCACTCATACTGATGCTACTCATGGTAATCATGCAAAAGTAGAATCTATTATTACAATCCCAGAAGATAATAGATCACAAACATGGATGATTGTTAAAAGGACAATAGGTGGTAGCACTAAAAGGCAAATCGAGTACATGACTCGGTTTCATGATGCACAAGAAATTGCTCAAGTAGATGCTCATTTTGTAGATAGTGGTTTAAAAACTTATAATTCTAGTGCTTTTACAACAGCAAGCGGTTATGGTCATTTGGAAGGGCAGACTTTATCTGTACTCGGAGATGGTGCGATTCAACCAGATCAACAAGTTGCTTCTGGTGTTATAGGTTCCACTACGGCCCTTATATCCTCTAATACTGTAGTGGCAGGACTAGGTTATACCTCCGAGTTAGTCACCCTTCCGATGACTATGGGAGATGGTGGTGGATCATTCGTAATTGGAAACAAACGGATGATTAAAATAAACATAAAAATGCTAAACAGCTTGGGTTTAGAATTTTCTATGGAAGGTCAGGATTATGAAGAAGTTGTTTTTCGTAATCCTTCAGAAGATCAATATGGAAACATGGTCCCTTTATTTACTGGCAACAAAGAAATGGCTCCAATAGCAAGATCCTTTGAATCAGAAGGAGTTTCTTTTCGATGCAATCAACCATTTCCATTTACGATTCTTTATATAGCACAACAATTTGAAGTCAATTTGGGGTAATATATGGCTATAGGAATGGCAATATTAGGTGGCCTAAATATGGGTATGTCTATTTGGGCGGCACAGCAGAAAAGAGCCTTAGATATGCAAGCCGCGAATGAAATGGAAAACGTAATGGCTGAGAATGATATTGCTAGAAATCTAACTGTAATGTTTAAACAGAAGCAGTTTGAGCGTGATGTTGCATCGGCTAGAAAAATGGGAGCCTATAAAAAAACAGCAACTTTACTAGAAGGATCAACAAAAGAAGCAAAGAAAAGAACTAAAATAGCAACTAAAGGTGGTGTTAAATTAACAGAAGGTACTGCTTTGGACACAATGGTTCAAGAAGCTATGGTTACACAATGGAAAATGAGCATGGATGACCATAATACTTACACTACTTTAGATAATTTAAATCATGCTCATCATGATTGGAAATCCGTGAGTGATTGGGAACATAAGGTAAGTCAACGTCAAATGAGAGCAAGAATAAGACTTAAAAGAAAAGGTGCTGATCTTAATTACACTACTGGCATGGCTAGTGGAATATTAGGAGGTGCTAGAACTATGGGTAGTGGCGAAGACTTTTTTACTGGTAGTGGTGCCAATAGAGAATTTAATTGGGCAATGTAATGGCTGAATTTACTGGACAAGATTTAATGAAGGGTATGGTTCCTAGCCCTAGAAGTAGGTATCAAGCACCTACAGCAAGGGGGCCAGGAATGATTGGTGGCTATGATGAAGTCAAGCAAGGGATTGATTCAGCTAGAAGATTGTTTAGTGATTTAGCTGATTGGGGTAAAGAAATAGGAGAAAAGCAAAAAGATAGAAGAGAAAATTTAGAATATAACACAGGAATCAATTGGCTTAACGAATGGGATCGTGAAATGAACCGACGAGTGAAAAGCACACTTGTTGATACATATAAAGATCCTGAAAAACATGGTCAATTATCTACTGAAAAAAATCAGGATGATGGTAAATCACCAAGACACCACTTTTTATTTGGAGGTGGTGAAACTAAAGAAGGATGGTTAGATAAAGAATTAGATTTAACAGTAGGAGATAAAACAGCAAAAGTTTCAGGTAAACAAATATTAAACTGGTACAAAAACTCTCCTAACGTACAAGCTATCCTGCAAAGGAGATTATCAGATAAAGAGAATGCCATAGTTCTAAAATTTGAATCAATGGCAAATGCTTTAGAAAAAAAGTATTTAGAAGATAGTATAAATTTTCATGGAAGCAATAGCTTAACTGATCTTAGAAATAAAGTAACATTATGGCATCAAGAATCCATACCAGAAGATCAAGATGTTTTATCTGAAAAAGCATTAAAAAATGCAGATAAAATTCATACAACATTAAACAAAGATATAAACAGTAAATTGCCAGTTTGGGAAGACGAATCTGGATTAACTGCTTATATAAATGAATTAATTACTTTTTACGATAGAGAAGGTGGAGATTCTAATTTAGGCAAACAGAACATTTTAAAAGTATATAAAAGTGTTCAAGGACAAATGTTTGCTAACGACATTGCAAAATTAGCACACCGAGAAGGTGGTGCTGATTTACTCATGCGAAGAATTGAGTCAGGTTATTACAATCTTCAAATAAAAAATTTAGGCATTTCAAACGAAGGAAGATCATTAGAAGACCATACAGATAAAAAAGGAAGAGTTGAGTTAGGGTTTGACACAAACCAACACAGACAAATAATCAGTCAACTAAAAATTAAACAAAGAGATGGATCTACTAAAACTTTTGAAAGAGCATTGCTGGCTGATGAAATACAGTTAAAAGCTAATGAAATTGCAAGTAGAGAAGCCTTTCAAACATTTTTCAAAAAAGATGGAACTTGGGATGTTGATAAACATTTAAAATCTGAAGGGATGCCAGCAACAGGAGCAAATAAAGAAGCATCTCTAAAATATGGCGCAAACGTCCTTTCAATATATAAAAATCATAATAATGCAGATAAAAGTGGTTTAACTAAAGTTACTGATAAAAATTTAGATCAAATTATATTTAATGCAATAGTAGATGAGCGAACTAATGAACAGGCATCAGTTAATTTTTTAGGTGACTACAACCATGGTGAAAACATTGAAAAACATCATAATCGTTATAAATCTGTAAGAGATGAATATGGAGATTTACTACATACGGCAGAACAATATAAAGGTATGAGTAACGAGCGATTAAGAAACAACATAAATAACATTCATAAAAAAAGAAATGAAGGTACTCAAGATAATTTAAAAAATAAAATATTAGATCATGCTATGAGTCTTGCTAGTCAAGAACAAGCAACAAGAACCCAAAGTGGATCAAATGATTTATTTTTTAGAGAAGGTGTAGATTTAAAAATTACTGAAAAACCATCACCAGAAGATTTAGAAACAGTCCTTAATTTACAAAGATTACGTTCAGGAAATCCAGATGCAGATTTAGTGATACCAGATAGGATTTTAGATCAAGCTGTACAAGTCGGATTTGGAGTTGATAGCGAAAATAAAAAATTTAAATTTAATACAGGGACAATTAGAAAAGCACTTGATTTGGGATCAGAATGGGTAGGTGATAGAGATAATTTTAAGTCTGCTTTGGGACAAAAGTTAGTTGCTTTAGGCAGACCTCAATTGGGCATGTTTGTAAAACATTATTTTGATAATGTCCCAGAAGAAACTAGAATTACGTTACTTAATTATTACGATACACCTCCTGCTGATAGACATTCTCCAATTAGAAAAAACACTAATGATACAAAATTTAATGTTAGAAAAAGATCAAAAGAAATAAATGCTGACTCAAATAGACATACTGGAAGAACCAAAGAACACATGGTTCAAATATATACTGATTTGGCAAATGCAAAAATAAGCAATGCAGATGATTTGTCACATACAGAAGCAGTAGATCATGCTATTTCTGAAATTGACGGTACTAATAGAGGAAATATAAACGCAAGATCACCAGCATCGGGTAATGTCACTTTAGTAAATGGTGCAGGATTTAATGCAGTTTATAACGATAAATTGACTCAAAAGAATGCTTTAGCCTATATACAAGATAATGCACCCTATGTTCTTATTACAGAAGAAGACATAATTAATATTAAAGATGATCCCGCATTTCAATCTCATGGTTTTATATTTAGAGAAAATCCAGAGTTAATACAATATCTCGCTATGGCGATTAAATATAATCGTGCAAGCGCACTAAAATTAACAATGGATAGTACAGATGATGGAACAAAATTAGTCCCATCATTAATTCAAGTAGATCCTACGCAAGACAATGGTGGGAAAATATTATACCAATGGACTGATAAAGCTATAGACATAAGCCATGATCCTAATGATCCCTTAGACGTTCATCCTTGGATACAAGCTTATGGTAGTAGGCATATTCTAAAAGAAATGGATGAACATGCTACAGTTGATGGAATTATTCAGTTGTATCATGAATTAGAACAAAGACCAGATATTGTAAATAAAACAAATAAAGGAACAGATCCAGATGCTTTGGGTGGTATGGCTATTGTTGCTTTACAAAAATATGGTATAAGAGATTTGGCTACTGTTAAGCACATTATTACAAAAGCACAAAGTTACTCTAAAACAGAAACAACAGATGCACATGTTAAACGAGCTATTCGAGATTTAGAAAAAGAATGGAAACCTCTTGTAGAAGGAATAAGCCAAGACGTTCAAAATGCTTTTGTAACGTCACATGCAAAGTTAAACCCAGATGATCGAAGAACAATTGAATTAACATATGGAGTAAGAAGTCCATTAAATGATCCAACATTATCGCCTCTAGTTTATCCAGTAAAATGATTGATCCTAATCATCCATATGTAAATCCTGAAATACTTGGTGAAGCGTTTCAGAATTTTAGACCAGACGATTGGAATACTTTTAGAGATTCTATTGCTCAAGGTTTAGGTGATATATGGATGATACAAGGATTAGATTGGTTAAATTATGAAACTGCATTAGATTCTCCTGTTATCCACGAAGAAAATTGGAACGAAGAACATCCTAATTTTAGAGAAGGTTTGTCGTACAGAAAAGATATGACGGAAAGACAGGCTGAAATATTATCTTCTAGTTATGACAGGGAGTTGTTCTACGAGACATGGTTCCAAAATGTTGGAGCATGGGATGGATATAAAATAGGTGGATATTTAGTAGGTTCGTTGCCAGACCCGATAAACTTTATACCTTTAGGAATGGGTATTACGCATTTAGCTAAAATTGGTAATGTAGCTCATAAAGCTATTAAAGGTACTAGAGCAGGAATATTATCGAAGCCAGTTAAAGGAGCATTAACTATAAGTGGGGAGGGTGCTGAAGTAGCAGGATTAGCAGGATTAGCAGGGGCCGTTATCTACGGAAAGAAAAACGTATTTGAGGAAGAATATGGTGTTAGCGACATTGGTATGGATATGGCTTTTGCATTTGGGGCTGGGTTTGCTATTGGTAATTTTGCTAGAGCAGGAAGAACTTTTAGAAACTTTAATGCTTCTAAAAGACAGGGAGATATAATTAAAACTGCTACGGATATGCACAATGATGCTAATTTTAAGCCTGACACTATCGTTGACAGCAATGATCCAAATTTAGATTCTGCTAATACACCAACTCCCAAACCAGAAGAATTTTCTACTTTAGAAAAATTAGAACAAATAGATGAAAAAAATCAGACCATAGATGCTGAAATGCCTGACCCTGAACAAGAAAAAAGTTTATGGTCTAAGATTTTTGATTCGTTTGCTAAAGATCCAACGCAAAAAGAATTGTCTGAAAGTCTTGTTGATACGCTTGAGAATATGGGTGATAACGTCTATGACTTGCTTGACAGAGTGCAAGAATGTCTGACCAACTTTGGTGCTAAAAAGAAATAACCATGAAATGCGGTAAAGAAATAGCAGATCAGTTTGAGAATATAACTGAACAAGAAGTAGATGAGTTGATTTTGGGCTTTGGAATGGAAGATTCCTCAAAGGTCCGAGATGTATTTACATGGACCAAAGAGAACTGGAAAAACAACACAAAAGCCAGAGCAAGAGCTAAAAAACATATCAAAAAGACATATCAAAAGATTCAAAACGCTATCTTTGGAGAAGGTGACGATCTTAGTTACGACAACTTTTTAGCAAAAATGGTAGGTAATTTATGGAAGGGTGTTCAAATAAAGAATTTCAAATTATTATTTGCACACAATAGAAACGCAGATTCCACCGCGAGTCGAATGAATGCTAGGAAAAATCTTAGATTTGGGAGGATGTTGAATGAATGGCAAAAGAGAACAGGATTAGGGCCAGCAGATTTTGATAAATTGACAAAAGATGTAGATTTCGGGCTAGACCTTATCAGGGAAATGTTTAGTAAAGGATCTACCAAAAATATTTTAGCCCAAAAATTGTCAGATATAATTAAAGAATTTAAAAAGATCCAAGTCGGAGAAGCAAATTCCTTTGGTGCAGGAATGCAAGTTTTGGAAGATCATTTGATTACTCAATGGCATAATCCTGTAAAAATGCTTGGATCTGTACCTACAAAGCAGGGTCGATTGTTAGCAGAAGCAGAATGGATTGATACCATTCGTCCTTTGCTTGATGAAAAGAAAATGAAACGTCCAATAACAACTGAATATCTAAGTCAGGTGTATCGTGCGTTTACAAAAGGAAAAACAGAATTTGAGTTGCATCATACGCTTTCCAACAAGTCGTTAGCAGAAAGAATGTCTTCGACCAGAGAGTTGCATTTCAAAGATGCAGACTCTTGGATGAGATATAACGCTAAATATGGACACCCTGATCCAATAGGGTCTATTTTTAAAGGTATGGATGTTTTTGACGAGAGGTTGGCGTTAATGGAAGATTGGGGGCCAGATCCAGAAGGGATGTTTCAAGAGATGTATAAAAAAATGGGGCCAAATCTTTCTACGAAACAAAAACTACGGCTTCAAAGTGCTTGGAGACAAATTAGTGGAGAAGCAACAATTGTTGGTAATCCTGCATTATCCCAAATGGTAAATGCTATACAAGCATTCCAAATCATAACCAAATTACCTAAAGCTGTTATTTCTGCATTTAGTGATATAGCAATAGGAAATGCAGTCTTAGATACTCATGGCAAAGGATTTTTGGGATCGTATGGATCTACTTTTAAGATATTAAAACAACGATTTTCACAAAGCGACAAAGCTCGGCAAGCTGAACTAATGCATGTTACGCATCAGCTTGGCATTGGTTTTGATTCATTGATTTCTTCAGCAGTAAACCGATGGGCTGACATTGGAATGAACCCAGGATTTATGTCTACGGCCGCCGATAGCTTTTTTAAAATAAATGGACTAAATGCGTGGACAGACCTTTGGAGAGAAGCATTTAGCAAGGTTGCTTCAAATAATTTTGCTACCAAATTGAAGAGTTCGTGGAAAGGACTAGATGAAACCTTGGAAGGCAAATTGTTTAAACAAAGATTAGAAGAATACAATATCTCTGAAAAAGAATGGAACCAGTTAAGGGACAGCAATTCTACATTTAATTTAAAAGATATGCTCAAAGATGATGCAGATTATAAAAATGTGGATTTAAGTTCAGATGAGTATATTACTGCGGATCACGTTTTATCAACGACTCAAAACAAAGAGCTATCAGATAAGATAGGAAATTTTTTTGTCTTTGAATCAAGGAATTTTGTTCCTGAAGCTGGGGCCTCTTCAAGAGCAAATATGATGCTAATGTCCAACAAAGGAACAGCATTCGGTACGTTTCTTCAATTATTTTGGACATTTCGATCCTTGACAATGAAAATGGCAACCGATATATATCCAAGGATCGGGACTTTACCAGTACATAAATTAGCTTTACATGGTTTTGGGCCGATGGTTGCTTTGGGGTATGCAAGTTTAGCAACGAAAAAGCTTATACAAGGGAAAGAACCACCAGATGTTACAGACCCGCAAACTTTTATTGACTCAGGGGTACAGTCTGGTATTCTTGGAGTAGCAGGAGATTTCTTGTTAGAGTCTATGAATAAGATGGATTCTTCTCTTGATGAGAGTATATTGGGGGTAAACTATGAGTTGTTTAAAGACATGGGAGAAATCATGGTTGGTCTTGTCAATGATGATTTAAGAGCAAAAGACGTACTCCAAAAAATGAGGGGGAATACTCCTTATGTTGGCCTACCTTTAGTAGAGCATGTTTATAACTATGCTTTTTACTACCCAATGCTAGAAACTTACAACCCAGGACATCTTTCAAGATTGGAAAATTTTTCAGCAACAATGGCTGGTTCTCCATATATGGATTGGGCAAAGCCTACTAATTTTGTTCCGTATGGAGGTTATCAATGACCGTATCGACTACTGGTAACAGAGCAGAATACAGTTTAACAGGGACTACGGCTTCGTTCCTATTTGCATCAGGTGGTGTAAATTTTACTGTTTTTAATGAAGATGATTTAAAAGTTTATGTTAATGGTGTATTAAAAACAAAAACAACTCATTACACAGTATCAATTAACACCAGTAATGAAGGTACTGTAACTTTTGTATCTTCTCCTTCTGATCATAGGCCAGTATCAGGTGATACAGTAATTATTGTTAGGGAAGTTTCTCTTACTCAAAACACAAATTACCAAAACAATAATATCTTTGATGCTGAAACCTTAGAGACAAGCATTGACCTTGAAGCAATGAAGTCTCAGCAGGTTTCAACAAAAACAGATCGAGCCATTAAATTTGCAAATGATGTCACGGGTGTTACGAGTACAGTAACCGAAATCAGCACAGGTGGTACAGCACGTTCTAATAAAATTTTAGGA
>Ga0209645_1001873_pt1 | contig 10294 bp, 16 predicted proteins | sample ETNvirenome_6_30_FD_184070 | JGI IMG/M metagenome (GOLD analysis project Ga0209645, IMG submission 184070) | Marine viral communities from the Pacific Ocean - ETNP_6_30 (SPAdes) (version 2) | ecosystem: Environmental > Aquatic > Marine > Oceanic | place: Pacific Ocean | collected 2013-06-19
TTAAACTTTCTTTTAGATATATCTTCAAAAGGAGCTTGAGTATATGAACCACCATCATAAGGTAAAACAGATAAACCATTATAATGATCTCTATTCTCCCACATCCACTCACCTGCCATCTCCCAATCTTCCTTTTTAAGACTTACAGTAGCAGAGACATTGTGAGTATTAGAACCCGTTCTATGACCTGGCTTTACCCATTCAGTTGCTACCTTTTTAATTCTTTCAAGAAGTGCAAAAGGAGACTCTGTTCTAAGTATAGATCCTTCAGGGGCTGATTGTGGTATACTAATCACTGCAGTGTCATGACTACGGAATACACAATCTTCTACTAATTCAGGATGATTGTTTACTAGATATGTATAGATAGATTCATTTTTACCTACACGTATTCTTCTGACATAATAGTCATTATGCCATGCATGAATACCTGATGATGTACCTAATGTTAATGATGTTGTACCAGCAGGTTTTACTGTAGTTGTTCTAGCTGATTTTTTAACACCAATTGCTTTGGCAACACGTGCATTTTCTTTCTTAACAATTTCAGCAGCTTCTGTCATATTATAACCTAGTATTCTACCTGACCCAATACCAGTCATAGATACTCCAATAAGTGCATCTTTTTCTGTTGTTTCTTTCCATACCGGTCTAAGGTAGTGGAAGTCTGTATAACCAGCTTGTAGTGTTCCTATAAATGAAGCAGCCTTAACCCTTTCATTTAGATCTTCTTGTGAATCTATGGTAGATACATTGACCTCACATAGGTTACAGAACTGAAAAGGACGTAGAGCAATTTCACAACATGGATTAGTACCCCAGTCTTTGTCATTGTTAAAGTATATACCAGGCTCCCCAGCACCAGATAGCTCAACACGTTTCCACAGATCCATAAAGAAACTCTTAGTGATCTTATGTCTCATAAGTACAGCAGAGTTGTTAGCTCTACCTCTTTGTGGATTTAGTTCCCACCATGCACCTGACTTACATGCAATCATTTCACTATCAGCTGCACTAAATAAACTAATTAAAGCTGCACGTCTAATGCCACCAGCAAGCACAGCGTCTGCAATGTGACATACTATATCATGTACTTCAAGTGTACTTAGTTGATCACCATCTTCCTTAGCATTAAGTATACCTTCTACTTTAACTAAACACTCTTTAAGTGGTTGAGGACCAGGGGCTTTACCACCAGATGTAACAAGTCTAGCTCCTTTTGGTCTAATATCAGAGAAGTCAAAAATAATTTTAGATGATCTTCCATTTAAGTATGACTTCATCAATACTTTTACTGAGTCAGCCCAACCTTCAATACTGTCACCAATAAGATATCTTTTAGTTCTTTTCTTATATGGTTTATTAATAGGAGGCAGTTTTTCTACGTGATGTTTTTGAACTGAATAACCAACACCTGTTCCTCCAAGTAGCAAGAACATGCATTCACTAAAAGAATCAAGACTATCTATAGGAAGGTAAGCACAGTTATATATTCTATTAGGACTAATTTCAATTGGTTTACCACCAAACTGCATAGATCTCATAGAAGGTAAAACCTTTTTATCATATACATATTTATATACATCCTCTATCTCTTCTTTAAGATGTGGATATTTTTTTATGTGCATTTCTTTATTTCTTGTTACTAACTCCTCCCAAGTCTCTCTTCTTTTTAATTCTGGAATATACTTAGCATACTTCATATGGACAGTAATATCACTTAGAATTTGGTTATTTAAATTCATTTTATTTTTTTTAGTGTGTTAAACAATTTAGGTAAAAAACCCCCAGTGTTTAGGGGGTAGTAATAATATACCATTTTATATTATGATATAGAAATATTTACATAAGAAACTTTTAAAAAAATGAACCCTAGCTGTATGTTAAAAGCAGGTAGCCATTCACCGGATTCATCTATCTTAGTTTCATATTGTGATATAGACATACCAAACAGGCATGTTTTAGGAAAAAATTCAAAAAGCAATTGATGTCTTTTAATCTTCATATTATTTTAGTTTTATTATTATTTTTTGTATATTATAAGTGTACCATTGGAAAATGGATAACAACTATTTATATATTTATTAATCATGGATTGGAATCTAATAGGCACTATTATTATAACAGCACTTACTGTATTGGGTAGTAGTGAAGCATTTAAATTCTACAAATCCAGACTAGCATTAAAAAGCAAAAGTATGGATTTACAAGGAGAATACAAAGAGGATTTAAAGAAAAGAGTTAACAGATTAGAAATATTGTTGACTGAGTCTTCAAAAGAAAAAGATGATCTAAGACTATGTGTTATTAAATTAACTGAAGAAGTTGCAACTCTGAGAGAAAGAGTAAAGTTTCTTGAAGCAGAGAATGAACGTCTTAAAAAAATATAACTATGAGGAGTAAAAAACAAACAAAAAATCATTCACAGAAGTTAGTTGATGCAATGAAGTCTATCTATACTTCATCAACACCATTAAGCAGTATACTACCAGTACAAGAAAAAATAAAAGTTGCAGGAACATCACCTGCTGGAAGAGGTAAAGGAACTAGAGCAGCAAGTGGTGACACTATGCCACAAAAGCTTTTGTTGCAAATTACAGATCCTGGTAGTAGACCTGCAGCACCAACTGCACCTAAAGCGGTTGCAAATCCTTATGCACTTGTAGATGCATCTATAAGTAAAACTACAGCACAAAGAGATGCTGCTGTTAGAAAAGGTGCAGATCCTCGTCCATTTGATAAACAGATTGCTGACCTTCAAGAACAAAGAAATAATATTAGATCTTCTATATTGGGTCAAAACTACACAGCTTATTTAAATAATCTAAATCAATATCAAACAGATCTTAGCAGATATAATAGAGTTACTTTACCAAACTATAATACAGCTTTAGCACAGTATACATCAGATAGAGCAACTAATACAGCAAGAACATCTCAATATGAAAGAGACCTAGCTAAGTTCCTAGCTACAAATGGTAAAAGAAAAGTAAGTAAGAAAAAAGCAACTAGAACAAGAGGATCAAGAAATCCGGGTTATTCTGCAAGTAAAGGTTCAAGATAAAAAATTAAAATTATGGCTAGATATAAAAAATATAGATACGGTGGTAAAAGAGTACCAGGAATGTATAAAGCTGAGAAAGGTGATGAAATAGGTACTATGATGGGTACAAACACAAATAACCAAAGCCGTCCAACTCCACCTACAGGTCCTCAAATAGAATCAAATACAAAAACCACCAACATGATGGAAGTTGAAGATGATTTGACTGCACGAAATAATATGTTTGAGTATAATGCACAAATGCAAGCTATGCAAATGCATAATATGCAAAAGATGATGATGGAGCTTAAGATGCAGAATATGTTGTTACAACAGCAAAATGAGTTACAAAATACTCAAATACAAAAAATGGATTTAATTAATAGTGCTAGAACAACAAAGAAGCCAGTAGGAAGTATGAACTCACCTAAAAGAAAAGGTGGTATAGTAAAAGCAAAGAGAGGAAAAAGAATAGAAATTATAAGCACAGGTAGTTCCATGATGAGAAAAGGTGGAGGTTTACCAGGCGGTAGATTTAGTAAAAGAAGATAGTTATGGCAAAAGAATTAAATGAGGATACTTCATTTAAGGTAAGTGTAAAAACTCTAATAGCTATTGCTATTGCTCTATCAACAGTAATAGGAATGTGGTTTGCACTTCAAGCAGATATAGAAGAAGCAAAAGAACTTCCAATTCCTCCTCCACCAGATGTTACAAGGATGGAGTTTGATATGAAGGATAAGAACATACGTTTAACAATTCAAAATACAGCTGATGATGTTGAAGAGATTAAAGAGGATATCAAACGTATTGAAGAAAAAATAGATGAGTTAAGATGAAAAATTCAATATGGAAAACATTTGTAACCTTCTTATTAGTGCTTTTTTTATCTTTGGGCTCATCAAAGTGTTTTTCTCAGATAACAGTAACACATTTTAACGCAAATTGGAATGATGCAAATAAGGTAACTTGGATAAAAAAGTTATCAGATGTAGACAAAATAAAAGATATTTGCATTGCACACAATCCAGATCAACAAGATAAACATAAGATTGTTGTTGTACCTACAATTATAATATTTAAAGATGGGGAAGAGGTAAAACGCTATCAAGCTGATATATCTTTTACCATGGCTGCAACCAGAGAAGAGGTGCAAGAATTTATAGATGAATTAATAATGAGTGATTTTTAATTATGAAAAAGATTTTATTTGTAATAATTTTAATTTTAACTGCATGTGTAGCACCAAAAAAATGTTGTGCACAAAACTCATACTTAGTATTAGAAGCTCAGTATGATTCTTATGGACCATCTGAATCTGAATTTTATATTATAGGTGTTACAGGTGATACACTATATTATCATCAACCTACACAACCAAATGAGTATTTATATGATACTCTTTTTACTACAGTTCAACCTTTAACTGCAATATTACTTGATCAATTTGGTGATGGTTGGCAAGATAGTGGAACTCAAGGTTACTTTAGAACGTGGAACCATTGTCAAGATACAATAGTAAATTATATATCAAGCACTAGTAATTACTTTGCAATGGAGACAATTACATTTAATTTAGGACCATGTCAACCAAACGGGCCCCCGCCACCTCCAGCACCATGTTTTCCAGCTTCAGTAATTATTAATCTAGATCAGTATCAGTCAGAAACATCTTGGGAGATAACTGATAGTTTAGGTATAGTACTTGCTGCAGGAAGTGGATATGGATCACAACCAGACTATGGTCAAATTATAACTCCACTATGTTTACCAGAAGGTACACATAACTTTACAATATTTGATTCATACGGTGATGGTATGCAAGGCTCACTTTGGCAAGGTCAAGATGGGTCTTATTTTTTGAAACAATGTGGAGATACATTAGTATATGGTACAGATCCAGCTTTTGGTGCAGATAGTACTCATGTATTTACTATAGGAGAATGTCCACCTATATACGGATGTACAGATGATGATTATGTAGAGTGGAATCCATTTGCAGATACTGATGATGGTAGCTGTCAAACACTAAAAGTATTTGGATGCATAGATCCAAATGCATTTAACTATGATTCACTTGCTAATACTATGGACCTTGTTCCACAGTGTGAATTTACACTAATACTTCACGACCTCATGGGTAATGGTTGGGTTGGGTCAAATCTTCAACTAGAATTACCAGATACATCTTTTAATTTTACTCATACAGGTGGTTTTAATGATGAATATCAATTCACTATAGATGCTCCAGACCCAGCAGTATTTAGATTTAATATATCAGCACAAGCATCTCTTACTACAATAGAGTGTGGTTTTACTTTACTTAATCCAGAAGGTGATACATTAGTAAGTGTTCAACCACCTTTTATACAACCATTATTTCCTTATGCATTTATAACTAATTGTGGTAATACTTGTGAAGAAAAAGTTTTTGGGTGTACAGATAGCCTTGCTTTAAACTACTATGATGAAGCTAACACAGATGACAGTTCTTGTTACTATGTAGCTGGATGTATGAACCCTCTATATTTAGAATATGATACTGCAGCTGATTATGATGATGGATCATGTGTCACATTAGTTGTTGTAGGATGTATGGATTCAACAGCACTTAACTATGATCCATTAGCAAACGTAGAAATATCAGGATCATGTATAGCAATAGTAGAAGGTTGTACAAACCCTCTAGCATTTAACTATAATGTAAATGCTAATGTTGATGACTCAACATGTGTACCAGTTATTGATGGTTGTACGAACCCTATAGCACTAAATTATGACTCAACTGCTAATACAGATGACGGATCATGTGTATTACCAGTACCGGGATGTACAGACCCCACTGCATTTAATTATAACCCACTAGCAAATGTGGATGACTCAAGTTGTATAGATATAGTATACGGTTGTACAGATGCTTCTATGTTTAATTATGATCCACTAGCTAATGTAGACAATGGCTCTTGTGAACCTTTTGTTTTTGGTTGTATGGATTCTACTATGTTTAATTTTAATCCTTTAGCTAATGTTACTGATAATTCTTGTATACCTATCATCTATGGTTGTACTGATCCTTCTATGCTCAATTATAACTCACAAGCCAACACAGAAGATTTTAGTTGTATCCCTTACATTTATGGTTGTACTGACAGTACTGCTCTTAACTATGATCCGTTGGCTAATACTGAGAATGGCTCTTGCATTGAAGTGGTTACAGGGTGTATGGACCAAGGTGCGTGGAACTATGAACCGTTAGCAAATGTTAATGACTCAGCATCTTGTTTGTATGACGCTGGTTGTATTGATGGTCCTGGTAATCCTTATTGGTTAAATGATGGATGCTATGCTTGGGTAATTGATGTAGATGTTTATTGTTGTGAAAATGAATGGGATGCTTCATGTCAATCTATGTATGACTATTGCCAGCTTGGTTGGCCAACATCTATTGATGAGATTGGATTAAATGGTATTGTGGTATATCCAAATCCTACTGAAAATATTTTAAATATTGATACAAGATTAGATATAGAAGTTAATGTTTATGATATGATGGGAAGACATATGATTAATACAGAAGAGAAAAGAGTAGACTTTTCTAATTGGTCAAAGGGTACCTATCATCTAGTTATAATAAAAGATGAAATAAGAATTTCTAAAAGAATTATTAAACAATGAAAAAATCAATAGACATAACACCAGTTATATATGTTATAGTAATGATTGTAATGTTCCTAGTAGGAACAACTTCTGCTTTTAGTCAAGAAAATAAGTTTAAAAGCAGTCTCAAAAAAACATTTAAGTTTGCTACATTCTACGGTGCTATCAACGGTAATAATTCTATATCAGATGTTGATATATATTCAGTTACGAATGGATTACAAACTACAACAATTGAAACTCCTTTTGATTATTCTATGTCAGTTGGTGTTAGAAAGATTGCTAGATTTGGATACGAGAATAGAGCTAATACATTCTATGATGGTAGTGAGAAGTCATATAGTGATGCTGCTACACTAGGTAAAGTAAAAGGATTTGAGTTTCTTTTTGAATTAGATTACGCTAGACAACAAGGCACGGATTTTCTTAACCAGCAACACTTCTTAAGATACGTTGCAGATAGATGGATAGCAAAGGTAGAATACCTTCAGGATGGTTTTGCGGATATTAAGTATTACGAATCATCACAAAGATACAGACAAAAGATAGGAAGAAAACTATCATTGAATATAGGAGCAGTACAAAGACTATCTGAACCATACGGATACGATCCACTTGAAGAGTGGGTATTATCTACAGGAGATATACACTACACAAACCTTGCTTTAGAAGAAGGGTATGGTGTAGAATTTGATGGCTCAGGCGGAGTAACTTATCTAGATCCGTCAGGAGCAGTAGTGGCTGAAAACACCCAGGTGTGGGAAGCTGTAGTCATACCAAACGTTCTATCTAACTTTGTGGAGAAAAAAAGAGATGCATTGCCTACTCAATGGAATCATTCTCTAGTAGTAGGGTTAGACTATTACCACTTCACAAAAGACTTTTGGGTCCATACCTGGGGAAACATATTACCTTATCACTATGATGCAGGAGGAGAATACTCTTATCATACATTTCACGGTGGACAATGGATAGACTACTCAGGTGGTTTGATATTTGGCTGGAGAGCTAATAAACATTTAGGATTTTTCTTGGAAGGTAAGTACAATAAGTATTGGAACCGTAAGTGGCATGACTTTAAAATAGGGGTTAATTACGTGATATTCTAATATTTTTTTTGTATATTATAATATAACGTTTAAATTAAATATTATGATTAATTGGATTAATTCCTGGAAAGCAGGGAATAAAAAAGAGAAGTATGAGATCAATATAAGGATTGGTAAACTAACTGTATTAGAAGTTATGTTCTGTCCTTGTGAAGTTTGTGACAATAAGAAAGCTTACTGTGCTAAGTTTAGACTTATGTTATTCAACTTTGGATTTGAAATTTAATAATATAAATAAGACAAACCAATGGAACTAAATAAATTTGAAGGACTTAAAAATGTAGATGTATCTGAGGGAAGAGCTCAGATGACTTTTTGTGCTAACTGTAAATCATGTCCTGCTATTGATATTTCTGCTGAGTCAAACACAGTAGTAGTTGGAGGTGATGATGAAGGATACACGCAGTTTACTAAAGAACAATTTAAACTGTTTACAGACGTAGTAAAGTCTGGAGCATTTGATAAGTTCATGGCAAAGGAATGTGTATGTGGTCAAACATCAGATCCTGATGGAAACTGTGATGGCTCACATTCTAATGTATGTGAAGACTAAATGTTATGGCTAAGAACTGGATTAAAGATGCAATAAAAAAACCGGGATCTCTTACTGCAGCTGCTAAAGCAAAAGGTATGAGTATCTCACAGTATTGCAAGAATCCACCATCTACAAAAGCAAAGCGTAGATGTAACTTAGCTAAAACATTAAAGAGTTTTAAAAAAGAAGAAGGTGGACAGGTGCAGGGATGCGGTTGTCCATATGGAATGGAAATGGGACCTAATAGTATATTATAATTATGGCAATACATCACAAGAATAAAAAAAAGAAAAAGAAGTCTAAGAAAAAGACTTATAAATGTGGAGGATCTACCATGTATATGTGTGGTGGTGAATACCATAAACCTATTATGAAATCTGTTGGTCCTAATGGTGTCTTATAATAAAAGATAAAGAATGGGAATATTAGGTAAAATATTTAGTAGTGCTGGAGGAGATCTAGTAGAATCTGTAGGAGGAGTATTAGATGAGTTAATTACTTCTAAAGATGAAAAGTTAGAAGCTAAAAGAAAACTAAAAGAATTAATCCTGAAGCATGAAGCTGAAATGGATAAACAAATAACTGACCGTTGGAATGCTGACATGGCATCTGACTCTTGGTTATCTAAGAATGTAAGACCAATGGTTCTTATATTTTTAATTGTTTGCACTATGCTGCTTATTTTTATTGACGCAGGTGCAATAAGCTTTGTTGTAGAAGAGAAGTGGACTGATCTGCTGCAACTAGTATTAATAACAGTAATAGGTGCCTATTTTGGTGGCCGTTCTGTAGAAAAGGTAAGAAATAAAAAATAACTATTAAAAATTAGAAATTATGCCAATGCACATTAAAGGAGGCTTCAAAAGTAAAAATGGCCTTGTAACTTACGGAATGGGTGGATCAAAAAAGAAAATGACCTATGGTATGGGTGGATCCATGAGAAAAAAACAAGATATGATAAAAGCTAGTAAAGGTTTAGAAGCCTTAGCTGCTGCAAATCCAGAGCTTACTTACACAGGAAAGAAAGAAAAGAAAATGTATGGTGGAGGTATGGGTAAAATGAAGAAGAAAGACATGATGATGTACGGTGGTGGAATGGGAAAGAAGAAGAAGATGATGTACGGAGGAATGAGCAAGAAAAAGAAAATGTAATTCATGGCTAGGAAAGTAAATGTATATGTATTCACAGGCAATAAGAAAAAGAAAAGACCTGGAGTACATGCAAAAACTAAAACAAGTAAAAGTAAAGGTGCCCAGAACTACAAAAAACAATACGTAGGTCAGGGTAGATAAAATAATATTATGGCAACTATAACATCAACATTCAGATTAGATAGTCTTAGTTATACTGATATACTAGCTATATCAATTGCTCCAACATTTAACGTTGGTGATCCTACTAAGAGTGGTACAATAACAACTACATCAACCACGGATCAAGAGATTATTGATCGTGCACATGCTAAAGATACCTTTGTATTTGTTAGAAATACTGGTTCCTCTACTGCAGGAAACGTGCATGTAACTGATGCTGCTTCTAGTGCACAAAATAGTATTTCTTTACTAAAGCCGGGAGAGTTCTTATTCATACCTTTAAAAGCAGGAGTAGGAATGAAACTTAAATATGATACAGCTGTAACATCAGTAGAATGGCACTATTGGTCTAGAGCATAAACCTTTGGCTTATGGATCTTAATACTGTTAATCCTGCTCCAGAAATACCCAATCAAGGTATTGATCATATACTTAAGTTTTATGATTCGTCTATACCAGAGTCTCAATATTATCCATGGCGTAATATCTTAGGTTATGAAAGAGGTTCTGGTAAATTTAGTATATACTTTAAAGGAGCAAAAGATGTAAATGCTAAAGATAAAGTTGAGATAACTGTTACTGGCTCAACAATAAGTATAGATGATGCTATTGAATTAATGATCAATGCTCCTTTAT
>Ga0209645_1001875_pt1 | contig 10289 bp, 8 predicted proteins | sample ETNvirenome_6_30_FD_184070 | JGI IMG/M metagenome (GOLD analysis project Ga0209645, IMG submission 184070) | Marine viral communities from the Pacific Ocean - ETNP_6_30 (SPAdes) (version 2) | ecosystem: Environmental > Aquatic > Marine > Oceanic | place: Pacific Ocean | collected 2013-06-19
GGGGAGTTCCGGCTCCCCGCACTAATTAACTTAGACCTATCAGGAGATAACAACAATGGCCTTTTGGACAAGCGCACTTTCAGAACCAAAGAGAAAACACAGATTTATTTTAAGATTTCCGGAGCTTATTACAGGTGATTTTGCTTACGCAGAATACCTTGCTAAATCTGTTACAAAACCTTCGTACACAGTTGGTACAACAGAGCATAAATTTTTAGGAAACACTTATTACTACCCAGCAGCAGTTACTTGGAACGAGGTCACTGCCACTATTGTTAACTCCGTAGCTCCAGATGGTAACGAACTTCTTTACCAAGCACTGCAGCAGATGGGTTACCTGAAGCCTGACATTCAGGAAGATGTTTTCCTACAGAACCTTCCGGCTTCAACACCAAACAAGCAGGCTTCCCTTAGAGCACTTGGACAGGTTCAGTTTGAGGAGCTTTCTGGAGAAGGCGAAGCACTGGGAACTTGGAAGCTACAGAATGCTTTCATCACAAATGTAACTTTTGGCGATTTGGATTACGCAGGCGAAGATCTTCTAGATATTGTAATTCAGATGCGTTACGACTGGGCAACTTATGATGTTGGACCAGCCACTAGAGCTATAGCTAATATTCGATAAAAGAAAGAGACGGTGATTTTTGAGTAGAAATTCAAACAGACAGGGGGCGCCTGATATGCCCCCGACACCACAACAACAACTACCAGAACAACTTCAACAAAACTTATTTTCCTTCCCTGTACCTACGGAGTTCGTTGAACTTCCTAGTAAGGGATTGTTTTATGGTGAGGGACACCCACTACAAGGTGTCGAAACTGTAGAGATTAAGCACATGACAGCAAAGGAGGAAGACATTCTTTCTTCTGAGGCTCTTATTAAAAAGGGCGTTGTTATGGATAAGCTTTTACGTTCTGTCTTGGTGAATACGAACGTAGATCCATCCTCTCTATTAATTGGGGACAAGAACGCCATTGTTATGGCTGTTCGCGAAACAGGTTTCGGACCTCTTTATGGAACAAATGTAAGCTGTCCATCATGTGGGCACTTAAATGAAAAAGAGTTTTCCTTGCAAGAAAGAGATATTAAAGAATCTAACTTGTTAGAAGGAGTTCAACTTCTAGAGAATGGTAATTTTTTGCTTACCGCAACAGAATATAATCCAGAGATTACTTTTGAGATTAAATTGCTGACCGGTCATGACGAGCAGAGAATTAGCAAGTACGTTGAAGGAAGACGTAAGCTCAAGATGGAGGTTGGAACGGTTACAGAACTTCTAAAGAATATTCTTGTTTCCGTCAATGGAATCTCACAGCCAAGTGCATTATTAGAGATTATAAATCAAATTCCTGTTAGCCTATCCAGAAAGATCCGCAAAGCCTATGAAGAGGCGATGCCCAACATTCAACTAAAAGCCGATTTTAATTGCGACAATTGCTCCCACGTAGAGCGAATGGAGGTGCCGATTAATATCGACTTTTTTTGGCCTAAGCTCTGATTATCAAGCGACTCTGTACGAAGAGTTCTTTATCTTAAAGCAGCATGGAAATTGGTCCTTTGCTGAGGCTTACTCCCTTCCGACTGGATTACGACGTTGGTTTCTGGATCGACTTGTAAAGCACTTTGATGACAAGAAAGCGGCAGAAGAGAAAGCTTCTGCGGGCGCACGATAAGTGCGCCTTTTTGTTTATCTTACTATTTAATTAGAAGAGGTGTTCCCACATGAGTGAAGATAAGATTGTTATTGACCTAAGCGACAGGTCTCTTAATGAAAGATTGTATTCAGATTTTTCCTATAAGGTTAATCGTTTGCTACTTGATTTATACGACGCTGGTGTGGACATCAATCCTACCATTAGAGGTACACAAGCTCAGATCGAATCCTTCTTTAAGGCTCTTAAGGGCGAAAAAAGATATATGGATTCTTACATAAGACATGGCTTAGGTGATTCTAGGACCATGATGAACAGAAGAGATCTTGATAGGGCTGTCTCTGGGTTCGAGAAAGAAACAGGCTTGAGGTGGCCATTTAAGAATTAGGTGGTTAAATAATGTCTGATATTACAGATCTCACAGCAGCAGTCAGCAGGCTTACGTCACAGTTACAGACGCAAGGTCAAGGTATCGGTGGTACTCGTTTGAGTGTGGAAGATCTTAAGGCTAAAAGAGAATCTGCAGAAGCGCTTTATAAGATAGAAAAAGAAACGCTTAAAAATAAAAAAGAGCTTGTAGCTTTAGATATAAAAAATCAAAAAGAGCAGTTAGCTTATTACAAAAGGATTGCCGTAGCCATTGGTGAGGGAAACGAGGGCTATGAAGAAGCTATAGCCCAAGTTAAAAAACTAACTGTTGATCTTGAAAAGCTAGAGAAAGTCACATTAAAAGCGGCTAGCGCGTTTGAGAAGGGCGCTGCCGAAGCAGAAAACTTAGTAGAAGGTTTCCTTAAGATGGACAAGGAAGGGCTTAGGTTCTTCCAGACTATTGGGAATGGAACCACAAGCATCGCTGGATTTGCTGTTGGTCTAGGCAAGCTGGTTAAAAGTGGGGATCTGTTTGTAAAAGCTTTCCAAAAAGTAATTGCAAATTCTATTAACTTTGCCTTTGAGGTTGACAGACAGAACGCTGCTTTAAAGAGAGCAACGGGTGCCGGAAATGAATATGCGGGAGTTATCGCAGAGGCTGGTTTGGCATACCTACAGTATGGTATAAACGCCGAAGATGCTGGTAAGGCTACACAAGATTTGTTCAGTACTTTCAGAGACTTTACAAACCTTTCGGAGTCTGAGCAAGCCAATATAGTTGCAACGACCGCAACATTAGAAAAGTTTGGTGTTTCCGCGAAAACAACAGGACAAATCTTAGACCAAGCAACAAAGTCTCTGTATATGAATACCCAAGAAGCCGAAACTCTTACAAGAGAAGCCGCTACTTTAGCCAGGGAGATAGGTAAGCCAATATCAGAGGTTGCGGGAGACCTTGCCTCCGCTGCTCCTAAGCTTGCTTTCTACGGTAAGCAAATGTTTGATGTGTTTGCGCAGTTAGAAAGACAATCAAAAGCTACAGGCTTATCAGTTGATTCTTTGCTTGGTCTGGTCGGTGAAAAGTTCGATACCTTTGAAGGCGCAGGACAAGCTGTAGGGCGCCTCAACGCCATCCTAGGCGGTCCATATCTTAACTCTATTGATATGTTGAATGCCACAGAGGCTGAACGTTTAGAAATGATCAAGCAAGCTATTGACGCAAATGGTGTTCAGTTTGATCAATTAAACAAGTTTGAACAGAAAGCTTTTGCATCTGCTTTGGGAACTGATGTGGACACTCTTCGAAGATCTTTAAACGAACTAGATCCAGAAGTTCAATTGCAAGCCATGAGCCAAGAAGAGATGGCAAAGCGCGCTGGAGATGCAAGAGATATAATGTCTAAGCTAACTGATGCTGTAAATTCTTTGGTTATAGCTACGGGTCCACTAATAACAGGCTTGTCAGATGGCATTAACTTCTTTACTGAGATGATCGGAAAGATTAAAGATAGTAGAACCGCCCTCATTGTAATAACTGGCGTTATCGGGCTGGCTGGTCTCGCGCTATCTAGAATGGCTTCAAAGGCTATGGGCGTCAACGCCCTAGCAGGAAGCATTCAAAATTTGGCTGCAGCCAATATGCAACTGGCTGCGTCTCAAAGAGCTGTTGCCGCTAGTGGCGGTGGAGCAGCGGTAGGCGCTGCAGGGACAGCTGCGTCAGGTGCTGCAGGGGTAGGTGGAGCAGGGGTAGGTGCTGCAGGCGCTGCGGGAGCAGCTGCAAGTCTTGGTAAGGGTGCAAAATTTCTTAAATCTATGAAATTCCTTGGTCCATTGGCTGCACTCGGCACCGCGTTCAGCGCCTACGCGGACGTTCAGTCTGGAATGGGCACGTCGGAAGCTATCGGTAGAGCACTTCTGTCGGGTGGTGGAGGTTTGTTAGGTGGTGCGCTTGGATCGCTTTTGGGTCCTGTCGGTACAATTGCCGGCGCCGCCGGCGGATCCCTCGGCGGTGACGCTTTAGGAGATCTGATCTTTGGAAAACGAAAAGTTCAAGATGCTAGCATTAAAATGGTTGAATTCGACAACAAAGATACATTTGAAAGAGTCGGTGATGGCGTTGTTGCCGCCAAACCAGATGGAACATTAGATAAAGCTATTCGAGACAGCAACAAAGAAGTTGTTGATGCTATTAACGCGCTCGCTGCTGCTTTGAATGTGAAGGTTTACCTTGGCGATGAGGAACTCGGTACCGCCGTCTCTAAGGGAATGAACTCTTTTGCAGGAAGACAAGCCATATCGGCTTACTATCAGGGATAAAATATTATGACTGTAAAGATGCCGGCATTTTTTAAGGACAAAGAATTTGAGATTTCTATCACTCATATACCTTCGAAACAAAATGTTACATTTTTTTCTTGGTTAACAGGGTTTACGGATGCTTTTACTTCTACTTGGTCTGGAACTCCTGTATACGGCAGAATGGACGATCTGTATACTTTCCAGAAAACTTCTCGTGTTATAACCATAGGATTTGATGTTATAGCAAAGAGTGAATTAGAGGCGATTCAAAATAGAGAAAGACTTAATCGACTAACTCAATTCTTATATCCTGTATACTCTAATCCGGTAGGAGGCGGTTTGTCCAGGGAAAATAGCCAAGTCTTGCAAGCGGCGCCTCTATTGAAGATGAAGTTTAATTCATTTGTGCAAAACGCAGGGGATAATACAGAGTTGGTGGGATTTTTAAATGGATTTACTCACCAGCCTACGATAGACTCAGGTCCTTTTATTATCAACAAACAAACGACAAAGGATATTATCTATCAGCTAACACCGGTGCAATTAAACTTCACGGTTTTGCATACTCATCTAACTGGTTGGGTTTTAGATACGACATCAAACACATATTCATTTGGATCTTCCGACAAGCCTCAAATTGGCAAGAACTTTCCTCATCACTTAAGGGAAGCAGGCGGACTAGATCCGGAAGGAGTTGCCATGGTCGATGAGATGGATGACCCTGGCTTTCCTTTGGAGGATTTCTCAGCGCCAGACGAAGATGAGCAAGCAAGCAACGAACAAGTTCTTAATGGACCCGGGGGATCCTAGAAGTGACCAGCAGATACGATAACAGAAGATTAATAAAGAATGACTTAGAGGAGTATGAAGCTTTCTTTGAGGAAAGAGGCATAAATTATATTGTTCAGTACAATACTAGGTCTTTAAAATATCCTACTGTTGATCAAATCAAAAACCTGACAAGAGTTCAGCACGTCTGGAAGGTTGGAGACAGATATTATAAACTAGCTTCTCAATTTTACGGTAATCCAAAATACTGGTGGATTATTGCTCATTATAATAAAAAGCCAACTGAAGCTGACTTATCCACTGGTGATATTATTTATATCCCGACACCCCTAGAAAAGATTTTAAATTACGTATTGGAATAGAAAATGGCCAAAGCAAATATATCAAGAGAAGCTGCGGAAAAATGGAAAAAAGTTTATACTCCGCTTCTTAAGAATATCATTTATCAAGATGTGAAAAATCAAATTAGAGCTGCCCAAGAGGCTGCGGGCGAGGGAGATTTGGTCCCCCTGGAGCAGATAAAGGAAGAATTAGAAGTTACTGCTTTTGGAAGGACGTATCAATTTATAGATATTAACTCTATAATCGAAGCTTCTGAAGGTAGTCCAGTAAGGTTTTTAGGTAAAAATAATATTAAAATTACCGAAAGTATTGAAGACCTAACAATCGAAGAGATATTACAACTCTCGTCTGCTTCTTGGGCGATAGAAGTTGATCAGGAGACGCTTTACCCATCAGGATATAATCTGGAACTTGACTTTGTAGTTCCAACCATGAGAGAAATCGAAAAAAGATTCGGTCTGGCTGGCCAGCCCACGATCGCGCAGGCGAACTATATGGCTACTTTTGAGCCATACTACTCTGCTGTATATGATAATGACTATTACACCGGTGTGGGTGAATCAGAACAAGCTAATAAAGATGCTGTAAAAAACTTAATTAATGCAGCGGCCCCTGATGGCTTTAAACAGATAATCGGAAACGTTGGCACAGGGGAAAAGGGAAGGTATAACGAATTTCCTGATTTAATCAAAAATTTATTTAATCAAATATTTCCTAATGGAGTTAGGGATGAAAAATTAGTAAAAGAAGTCTATAAAGAAATAAAACTTGATTTAGCCGGCGAGCAGATCGAGAGGACCCTCCTGAATGCCGCCGCGCCACGATCTGTGCCCGAGGAAGGAAAGTTCAAGGATGTTCTGGAACGAAAACAAGAAATAGACCCAGGAGCCTTGAAGCCTATTGAGCATCAGTGCTACTTGTTGGAAAACATCAGGGCAATCTCATCTTATAAGGACAACCTTGTACAAAAAGAAAAGTATAAAAATATTGGTGCCATTTTCAACGAAGGTAACGGCAGGAACAATCTTCCGGGCAACTTAGTGTCGTACATTAATCATGCGAACAAAACAGACGAAGTGAATTCGTTGCTAAACTTGTGCCCTGAAATTTATGCCCTTCTTACACCGCATATAAAGATATTCAGGGTTGAATACTCCAAGGACCCAACAAAGAAGCTGGTGCCCGTAAGAGAGGAACAAATACCATTTCCAAACTTTATTGATCCCTCTGACATAGAAGCGATAATGAATAGCGATTACGGTCGCTTTCCGGGGGCAGGCATTAAATCTTTTAGTTGGAACTTAGATGGTGTCAACCCAGCAGAGGTTGAGAATAATATATCAGCTGTTTTGAAACTTCACTTCCAGACAATTCAAGATTTGTTTTCTTTGAATCAGGGCTTGGCCGCCGGACAAGATAAGCCAGGGTATTTAGATTTAATTATTAAGTCTGCCGGGGTGGATGAGGACGAAAAAGGCGACCAAAGTGATCCAGAAAAGCATCCATCTAATAAGAAACCACAGCCTGATGTATCTTCAGAATGCTTTGAGGCACAGCTTATGGATTACGATCCGAGGGACTTTGAGATCAAAGCGTGCGTAGGCTGGTCAACTCCAGCTAACTTTGCTAATATTGTGGACGAACTATCATCTTCTAGAGACAAAGGTCCAGATTATGGCACCAACCTAGAAGCAGCGATCAACAAAACAAGATTGGCTTTGTTTCTTACACTAACCTCTCATGAACTAAATTTCAATGAAAACGGAACTGTTGATTTAACTGTAAATTATCAAGCAAGACTTTCTGGACTTGCAAGATCCACAAGTGCGGACATATTTGCTGGAGGATCAGGGTTTGAAGACGATATTAAAGAAATTGACGAAAAATTAGAAGCTCTTGATAAGCGTTTGGACACCGAGATGGAAGAATCGACAGCCGGCGCAGCTTTAGAGAGTGAAACAGTGCAAACCCTAAGAGAAGATAAAAAGAAACTTTTGGAGGAAAAAAGTAAGCTTATCTCCCAAGATAAAGCGGTTAAGTACAAAAAGTTTTTAAACCGCTTATATTGCACAAATAAAATATATTCTTATAAGGTGGCATATCAAGATCTACAACTGTTGAGAGATAGGTCACCAGAAGATAGAGCCGCTGCAGCTAGGAAAAGAGTTAAAAGCCAGGAATATCTAACAGGGTATCAGCCACAAAGTGATGCTGGCTCACTGCAAGTACTTTATGAAGATGCCGCTAAGGAAATAAGTTCTATTACTAAGGACGACCCAGATGAAGAAGACAAGAAATCATCCCCTCTTGCAGTTACGGGACTAATAACCAAGAGCAGAACAAGAGAGATACCATTCTTTTATCTTGGTGACTTAATTGATGAAATTTTAGATTACATGGTTACGATCGTTGACAGCGATGCTTCGAGAGGAAGTCTTCAGATTATTTTATCGCAGGTAGAATTACTAGACCCTTTGCTGGCCTATCAAATAGAAAAGCTGGATATTAAGTGTCCGAATCCAAAAAGTAAAAGTATTATTAAAGCTATAACCGAAGTTGATCCAATGAGGTTTAGGGGATTAACTGGTATTAAGTTTACCACAAATATTGGTTCATTACCAATATCCTTAGAATTATTCCAAGAATGGTTTATCAACAATATTGTTAAACCACAAGTAGAGACGTATCACCTTTTAAGGTTTATTAAAATAATTTGTTCTTCTTTGTTGGGGAAGGCGTTTAACTCTGTTTGTTTTAAAGATGGTGTAAGATACAATCTGAGGTTTGATACCTCTATATTTAATTTCGATAAGTCATTTACCGGTAAGTTGGCAACCGTTCAAGATCTAGCAGATTCAAAGGCAGTGTCAGATGGCAAGGACTGTGTGAAGTTGGATAAGGACACGAAACCAAGTATACCGACATTCCTTGTTTACTCAGTCGATTCTAGACCGTTGACTGGTAATTACGATGACGATTTAAAAACAGGGATTTACCATTATTATCTTGGTGCAGCTTGTGGCCTTGCCAAAAAAATATCATTCCAGAGGCTAGGTATTCCGTATTATCGGGAAGCTCGACTTCAAAGAACCTCTGCTCTCTCGGCGCTTCAATTGAGAGAAATGTATAACGCCACCATTGATATGATTGGCAACAATCTTCACAAGAACGGACAATATGTTTATATTAATCCTGTGGCGATCGGCGCCGGATCGTTGCAACAAAAAGGGAATGTACCAAACCTTGCTCGGTTGCTCGGAATAGGTGGCTATTATATGATAAAAAGTGTTTCACACAACATATCATCGAATGGCTTTGACGTTCAGGTGCAAGCGATTCAAGAGGGTATTGATTTTTCCTCGGCAGGAAATTCAACTGTACAACTAGTTCCTTACATAGGAAGCAGTATTCTTAATCCAAAGGCAAAGGGAAGCTGATAAGTGACAACGACGTATGACTATACAGCTGAAGATCTATCGAATCCTGTCGGTGACAACTCTTTATCTTCAAGGGCAAAGTTTTATCAGCGTTCCTTGTACAAGGAAGCAATCTATCCAACAGATATTGCCAGACCTTTAGATAGTTGGTATGATAAAAACCTATACGGCAGAGTAAATCAAGAGCAAACAGTAATTATTCCTTCGCAAGAGAACTTGGTTCAATTACAGTACGCTGTACAGCCGAATATGTATTCGTTGTCGTTTGTTAACCGAGCTTTCACTGACTTTGTGGAGCACATGAAGACGGCTTATCTAACAAATTGTGTTAATCGCGCCGGCAACCCTTCTTTGTTAAACATAAGAGCCGTCATATCCTACAAAGATTGGGATTCTAGCTGGATTACGCATCGTAATAATATCATTAACGCTTTCATACAAAACTATAATCCTAGATTTTCGTCGCCTATAAAGAATTTTCAAGATTTTAAGCCTTTATTTACATATTATTTGTTAAATATGGCCCAAAGGATGCCAATAACAAGAACTAGTTTTATACTATCTCCGTTTGCTTCAACTTTTGGTAGCGGACTTAAAATAGCAATTGCACAATTGGATGCTGGGAATGATCAAATCAAATATTTAGACTTTATTAACGATCCGAATTTTAAGTTTTATGCGCGCGCCGCGAAAAAGTTTGGATTTTTAGTTGACAAGTATGTTCCTTGGGTATTAACATATGATTTATTCACTGATGCTTCTATGAATTACATTGATTATTATGTTACTAATGAAGGAAATCAAATCACAGAGCAAAATTTCTTTGACGCATTTTATTATGATTCATATAAAGATGATTTAGCAATCTTACAAGATTTTATCAAAAATGCATACGAAAAATTTATTACGCTTCGCCCAATTTATGAAGAAGAAAAATCTATTCTTGGCTGTAGCCAAAGTCAAGCCTTAGAAGCAAAGTTTAGAGAGCAATTAGGCAACAATAGTCTATCCGTAAAAGAATTAATAGATCTGTATATTGATTTGAGGTATGTAGAAACAGAGATGCAAGGTCCTACCGCTAAAAAGACAAAAGTAAGAGCGTATGAGATATACAGATCCCAAGCAGATACAGAAACAGCTAAAACGAACGTTACAAAATTTGTCGACCAGACATACAAAAACTTTATCTATCCAAAAAATTATGGTCAATTGAATCCTTCCCTTGACATCGTGGAACTGTCTGATATAGTAGACACAGTGGCTGAAACTGCTGTTTTGATTCAGTCTAGCTACTAGGGAGGCAACTTGCTTTTTCAAGTTCTTGACGCCAAGCGCGATTGTGTTGGCTATTTCGCTGAAAATCAGATAAACTCTACGACGGATCTTCCATCAGAAGGTGGC
>Ga0209645_1001876_pt1 | contig 10273 bp, 12 predicted proteins | sample ETNvirenome_6_30_FD_184070 | JGI IMG/M metagenome (GOLD analysis project Ga0209645, IMG submission 184070) | Marine viral communities from the Pacific Ocean - ETNP_6_30 (SPAdes) (version 2) | ecosystem: Environmental > Aquatic > Marine > Oceanic | place: Pacific Ocean | collected 2013-06-19
TTTATCTGTTGTCGTGAGAAGAAGTGGCACAGATTATTCAATGGATAGGATTAGCAGGGATACATACCTTGCTATTCCTACAAAAACTACAACAGGAAGACCGACACAGTTTTTTTTAGATAGACAGTTAACGCCAAATTTAAAAATATGGCCTTTACCAGAAAATAGCACAGATATTTTGGTTTATGACTGTTTAACAAGAATAGATGATGCTGATACTCAAGTTAATACAATGGATATACCATTTAGATTTTACCCATGTTTATCAGCAGGTTTAGCTTATTATATTGCTTTGAAACGTGCTCCAGAGCGTGTGCAGATGTTAAAAGCGGTATATGAAGAAGAAATGAGAAGGGCGATTGATGAAGATAGAGATCGTGCTTCTTTTCAAATCACACCAAGTTTAGGAAATTATCGTATTGTCTAAATTTGCAATAGGAAAGCATGCTTTTGGCATATCAGACCGATCTGGATTCAGATATCGGTTAAAAGACATGCGTAAAGAGTGGAATGGCTTGCTTGTTGGCAAAGATGAATGGGAAGAAAAACATCCACAATTAGAGCCTCTTAGAGTGCGTCCAGACCCACAAGCTTTAAGAAACCCAAGGCCAGAACAAGATTTAACTGCGCAAAGAGACATACAATATGGCTATGATCCTGTTGGATTTAGAGATATTCCAGGGGTAACTCCTGCAAACAATTTAGTTGCGCAAGGTGCGGTTGGTTCTGTGACGATAACTATATCAGATACAGGAAATGAAAATGTAAATGTCACGGGTGTAGCCGCAACCTCTTCGGTAGGCTCTCCAACAGTTACTGGAGATACCATCTATACCGTTACAGTAGCAAACCCTGGTTCTGGTAACAGGTACTATATAGATGGAGCACTACAACCAACATTAAATCTTTCTGAAGGTAGTACTTATGTCTTTAATTGGTCAGCGGCTACTTCACACCCTTTACGCTTTTCTACGACATCAGATGGAACACATGGTGGTGGTTCTGAGTACACTACGGGTGTGGTCAAAGATGATAGTGCATATACAACTCAAATAACTGTAGCGGCTAGTGCACCAACCCTGTACTATTACTGCCAAAACCATCCAAACATGGGAGGTCAGATTAACACACCATGAGTTTTACATTTGATCAATTAAAAACAGCCATTCAAGACTATACAGAAAATGATGAAACGACTTTTGTGAATAATCTTTCATTATTTATAAGACAAGCTGAAGAAAGAATACTAAAAAGCGTACAACTTAGTTTATTTCGTAAGAATGCCACAGCTTCTACAACGGCTAGTAATAAATATTTAGCGTGTCCTAGTGACTTTTTAGCACCTTTTTCTCTTAGTCTTGCAGGGACAGATGGGGATAAATTTTTTATAGATTTTAAAGATCCTAGTTTTGTACAGACTTATACTCCAGATGCTACTACTACAGGATCTCCAAGATATTACGCTGTTTTTGATGTTGATAATTTTATATTAGGACCAACGCCAAATACCACGTTTACCGCAGAACTTCACTATTTTTATCGCCCTGCAAGTTTAACTGCGGGATCTGGCAGTGGAACTACTTGGTTGAGTCAAAACGCTGAGTTATCACTTCTTTATGGGGCGCTTGTTGAGGCTTACATTTTTATGAAAGGTGAGCAAGATATAATGACATATTACGATAAAAGGTTTATAGAATCTTTAACTGGTTTAAAAATGCTTGGAGAAGCTAAAGAGACTACAGATGAATATCGCACAGGAAAAGTAATTAGGGCAAAACAATAATGTTTAAAATAGATGTAAGTGTACCAAAAGATGAATCTGTTGTTGGCGTTAAAACAACAGAAAATAGAGGTTTTACTCCTGAAGAACTAGCGCAACAATGCGTGGAAAAAGTAATTTCGGTCTCTGATACCGCCCATCCTGGGATAAGAGACCAAGCTCGTGCTTTCTCAAAGCACATTGAAAAGCTTGTTGAATATTATATGAGACAGGCTATTCGCAGTGACCGCACAACAGTGTATAATGCATTGCAGGATGCGGGTCATCCCCAACTGGCTGAACTCATAAGGAGACTTTAACATGGCCTTTACTGGAAACTTTATGTGCACATCGTTCAAAAAAGAATTGATGACTGCAACACACAACTTTACTACGTCAACTGGTAATACATTTAAATTAGCTTTGTATGACAACAGTGCTTCATTTACCGCAGCAACAACAGCGTACACAACTTCTAACGAGGTTTCAGCGTCTGGTTCGTATTCTGCGGGTGGCGGTTCTCTTACAAACGTAACGCCAACAACGTCAGGAACTACAGCTTTGACTGACTTTGCAGATCTAACTTTCACATCTGCAACAATCACGGCTCGTGGCGCATTGATCTACAACGATAGTGCATCAGGAGATCCAAGTGTGGTTGTTCTTGATTTTGGCTCTGACAAATCATCAACCTCTGGAGACTTTCAGATTGTCTTTCCAACGGCTGACGCAAGTAACGCGATTATCAGAATTGCTTAAACATGGTCATATTAGCCAATAGAGTAAAGGTTGCTACTAGTACAACTGGCACTGGCACAATAACGCTTGGTAGTGCAGAAACAGGCTATCAAACCTTTGCGGATGGTGGGGTAGCTGATGCAGATGTTGTACGCTACACGATAGAAGATGGTGACGCTTGGGAAATTGGCACTGGCACATATACGGCATCTGGCACTACCTTATCTAGAACGCTGACGGAAAGCTCCACAGGCTCTTTGCTTGATTTGTCTGGCAGCGCGGTTGTGTTTATCACGGCTGCGTCAAATGACGTTATGACTTGGCAGAGTGCTTGGCCTGATGATCCAGCAACTGGAACGTTAGATAATATTCCTATAGGAGAAGGTGCTTTGGCATCTCTTGAGGGCGGTGGTAATCAAAATATTGGTATTGGAGGGGACGCAGGGAATGCAATAACGACAGGCGATTTTAACGTTGCAGTTGGTGGTCTTGCCCTTGATGGAGAAACTACTGGCAGTTACAATGTTGCTGTTGGTTATCAGGCACTAACTTCTCAAAATGCTATAAATTTTAACGTTGCAGTTGGTTATTCCGCAGGGCAGTTGGTTAGTTCAGGTTCCACAAATACATTAGTTGGTCATAATGCGGGACAGATTTTGACTACAGGAAGTTCTAATGTTGCGGTTGGTGCTACCGCTCTTGATGGTGGTAGTACAGGTAGTGACAACGTAGCAGTTGGTTATCAAGCATTAACTAGCAGCAGTTTTTCAGGCGATAATAATGTTGCAGTAGGAAGGCAAGCGGGTGAAAGCGTAACTTCTGGCGATCATAATATCTCTATTGGACGAGAGGCAGGTGCTGACACAACCACAACTTCATATAATGTCGCTATTGGCGGTTATGCTTTAGATAGTAGTACGGGAACTTCTAACGTAGCGGTCGGTTATGGCGCAGTGAGTGGGACAGGAGCAGGGTTTAGCAACGTTGGTATTGGACACCAATCTCTTCTTAATTTAACTGAAGGCGATTATAACACAGCATTAGGCTTTCAAGCGGGTTATAACTTAACTACAGCAGGTAATAATGTCGCTATTGGCGTTTCCGCCATGTATGATAACGCAACTGACACAAATTCAACTGCTGTCGGTAGTAACGCAGGTCGTGGCACTTTTCTAACAGGCGGCACTTATTTAGGCTCATTGGCAGGAAACTACAACTCAAGCAGTAAAGACTACCAAGTCGCTATCGGCTATAATGCCATGAATGACTGTAGTGGTGATTATTCAGTTGCCATTGGGTACGCATCTATGAGTGACGGAAATCACTATCAATCGGTTGCAGTAGGTTTTGATGCGTTAGGTAGATCAAGCACAAGTAACCCATACTATAATGTCGCAATAGGCCATGATAGTGGTGATGGTGTATATTCTGGAGACTATAATACACTTGTAGGACATAGTTCAGATCTGCTTGACACTGGTGCAGACAGAGCTGTTGCTATTGGCGCACTTGCGTATAGCACTGAAGGTGGTGTTTCTATTGGCTATCAAACAATGGCGACTGCCACTAGCACATCAAATTATAATATCTGCATTGGTTATCAAGCTGGGTTTGACATAGACGGTGGCGATTATAATGCCTTCATAGGCTATGGGAGTGGGTATGCGGGGGGTACTGGAAGTTATAACACAGGAGTTGGTGGCTATCAAACGCTCTACAGCTTAACATCAGCGAATTATGTGGCGGCTTGTGGCTCACAGGCTCTCTATAGTTTAACTGAAGGCGATTGGAATTCGGCTTTGGGATATGGATCTGGCTATTTGGTTTCCACTGGAACTAACAACACTTTTTTAGGTGGCAGGGCAGGATATTCCCAAGGTGGTTCTTCAACAAACGGCCTGACAACAGGTTCTAATGTTACTTGCGTTGGGTATGAGTCAGTACCTAGTGGCGCAACGGCTACAAACGAAATTACCCTTGGTGATAATAATATAACCTCACTGCGTTGTAATGTTCAGACCATAAGCAGTCTATCAGACGAGCGCGACAAGACTGCGATTGCAGATATTAGCTATGGGTTAGACTTCATCAACGACATGCGTCCAGTGCAGTTCACTTGGAATCGCCGTGATGGATCATTGGGCGCAAAGACAGATATAGGTTTTATTGCTCAAGAGTTGCACGATGTTGAGCTAGACCATTCATCTTCATCGCGCACACGTTTGGTAAACTGGTCAAACCCAGAGAAGTTAGAAGCGGATTATGTAAGATCATATCCGATTTTAGTGAAGGCCGTGCAAGAGTTGTCGGCAAAGGTAGACGCGCTGACAGCGCGAGTGAAAGAGTTAGAAGGAGAATAAAAATGGCTGTAAATGAATTAGACCGTGACTATTTAAAGTTGCTACATATGTGCGATCAGGTAGAAAACATCCAAAAGGGCATGAAGATGGAACATGAAAGCGATGCTGAAAAGAAAAAGCAAGTCGGCAACATGGTCATGCACTTGGAAATGGAAGTGCTAGATAGTAAGTATACAGACGCTAGTAAAGACATGACCAGAATTAACAACACTATTACTTCAGGTCGTACTTACTGGAAGTCATAACATATGCTTGGCTTTACACCATTAGCCTCTGCACCATTAGCAGATAGTGGTGTTGATCTTGATCCTAATGTATCGGTTTCTGTCACAGGCTTGGCAGCAACAGGTTCTTTAGGTTCAGTAAGTGTAAGCGGCAATTCATCAGTCTCCGTTACAGGCTTAGAGGCAACTGGCGGTGTAGGTAGCGTTACTGTCGCCGCATCTGCGGTTGTGTCACCAACAGGCGTTGAAGGACAAGGTTTTGTTGGTACTCTCTCTCCTAGTGGTAATGTTTTTCTTCAGCTAACAGGCGTTGCGGGAGCGGGAAATGTAGGTAGTGTAACCGTCGAGGGTGACGCTGTTGTATCGGTAACAGGCTTAGAGGCAACTGGAGGTGTAGGCAGTGTAATCGTTGAGGCTGATGCAGATGTTCCAGTTACTGGCCTAGAAGCTACAGGTGGCGTAGGAAGTGTATCTATATCTGCCTCTGCAAATGCCTCAGTCACTGGTTTAGAGGCAACAGGCAGTGTAGGTAGCGTAACGGTAAATGCGTCTGCAACTGTCAATGTTACAGGCTTAGAGGCTATAGGTGGTGTAGGAACCGTCTTTATATGGGGTAAGATTATTCCTGCTCCAGGAACAAGTTACAGTCAGATTGTTCCAAGCCCAAGCACGACGTACAGTCAAATTAATCCAAATCCAGGGACAAGTTACAACAGTATTGAACCAAACCCTGGAACAAGCTATACTGAAATTGAACCTGATCCAGAAACCATTTGGGTTGAAATAGCGGCTTAGAGGTTATCATGAGTACATATGCAAATACAGGTATCGAACTTATAGGAACAGGCGAACAGTCTGGTACATGGGGCGATACAACAAACACAAATCTCCAGATAGTCGATAGGCTTACAAGTGGCGTTGGTACAATTACGCTTAGTGGGACAACGCATACCCTGTCTACAACAGACGGAGTGCTATCGGATACTCAGTATGCAGTTCTTTTGTTTAGCGGATCACCAAGTGGAGCAAATACAGTAACGATTCAGCCAAACGATTTACAGAGAGTGTTTTTTGTTAAAAATGCTACGGCTCAAAGTGTTGTGCTAAGTCAAGGCACTGGCAGTAATGTAACAGTTCCTACTGGAAAAAGTGCGGTTGTGTATACTGATGGCGGTGGATCAGGGGCGACTGTTGTTGATCTAACTAACAGTTTTGTTGCTACGGATGCTTTGCTTTCTACGAACAACTTATCTGATGTAGGAAATGCTTCTACATCTAGAACAAATTTAGGTGTTGCTATTGGGTCAGATGTTCAAGCGTATGATGCAGGATTGCAATCTATTTCAGGACTTACAACCGCAGCAGATAAGATGATTTATACAACCGCTTTAGACACGTATGCTGTTGCGGATATAACATCGTTTGCGCGTTCTATTTTAGATGATGCTGATGCGTCTGCGGTTTTAACTACGTTAGGCATCACCTCAACGGTTGCGGAATTAAATATTTTAGACGGTGTTACGGCTGATAGCACAGAGTTAAATATTTTAGACGGAGCTACAGTTACAACCTCAGAGCTAAACATACTTGATGGCGTTACAGCTACAGCTACTGAGTTAAACATACTTGATGGGGCTACTGTTACAACCTCAGAACTTAATATATTAGATGGCGTTACAGCCACAACTACAGAACTTAATTATGTAGACGGTGTAACTTCTAATATTCAAACACAAATAAATGCAATAAGTAGTGGTTCTGCTGCTTTCACCGCATTCTAAAGGAGAAACAACATGCCACAGGCAGTAAAACATTACACGGGAACAGCATCAGGGCTAACTACTACTACAGTATATACTTGCCCTGCAAGCACTATAGCTATAGTTGTGCCTACAATTACAGTGAGGCATGGTGCAACTGGGAAGTACACAACTTTTGGTTGGAACAGTAGTAGTGCAGCAACTCAAGTAGGGGGTAATTTATCATTTTATTATTATAGTGGCACTCCTGACTATGTAAATGTATCTGCTATAGATAAATATAATGTTCTAGCTACAGTTCCAAAGAATACTGATGCTAATTCTAAAACATATTTTTCAGCAAGTTATACTACCCTTACTAACTCTAATACAGCAACTGTATTTAGCTCGTCAGGTCTCACTGCTAATAATCCAATAGCGCCTGATGGTCAATCAGGCGGTTCTGTACATGCCACTGGGCCTTGGGTTATGTCAGCAGGACACGTTTTAAGTTATCATACAGATGTTAGTACTTTTTTAACTTATAACTTTTTAATAATAGAAGAAGCAGCATCATAACATGCCGCTAACAAAGTTTCAGTTTAGACCAGGCGTTAATAGAGAAATCACCTCGTACTCAAACGAAGGTGGGTGGTTTGATGGAGACAAGATTCGTTTTCGTTTTGGTTTTCCTGAAAAAATAGGTGGTTGGTTAAAACAAACCACTGCGTCCTATTTAGGCGTGGCTCGTGCCTTGCACCCTTGGGTGACATTAGGATTAAACCGATACTTAGGTGTTGGTACAAACAAAAAGTATTACATAAACTACGGTAATGCCTTTTATGACGTAACTCCAATCAGGTTTTCTAATGAGTTAAACGAAGATATTTCGGTTTCTATCCTCGGTGTTTCGGCATCCACAGATGTTGGCACGATCACTAAAAATGAAAATATTGCTACATTAACAGGAGTAGAGGGAACAGGAGCCGTAGGCACGGCATTCGTTCGTGTTGATAATGACGCTCTTGTTTTGGTTGCTTCTCCTGAAATAGTAGGGTCTGTTGGTGAAGTAACTATTTCTGGAAACATTGATGAAAGTACAACTGTCACAGGGGTAGAGGCAACAGCTTCTGTTGGTACGGTAAACATTTCCACAAAAGATGTCACGGTGTTTGACGATCTTGATTTTGCTGCAACAGATGGATCTTCTACGATTACGGTTACAGTAAACCAAGCACACGGTGCGGTTGCAGGAGACTTTGTTACCTTTAGTGGAGTAAACGGTCTAGGTGGTAATATCACTGCGGATATACTCAATCAAGAATATGAAATTGATGCAATCCCTTCCCCCACTGTGTTTACGTTTACGGCTCGAACTGCTGACACTCCAATATCGTCTATTACTGTAGATGGTGCGTTAGTCTATACGCCTGTTGTTGCAAACTCTTTGGACTCTGGTGATGGTGGAATTACTTCGGTAGCGCGGTATCAACTAAACACAGGCATTGATACAGTTGTTTATGGTAGCGGTTGGGGCGCAGGAACATGGTCACGAGGCACATGGGGTAGCGCAGCGGATAGCGTTGTTGTTACAGGAACTGATAACTTGCGTTTGTGGAACCAAGATAACTTCGGTGAGGATCTGCTAATCAATCCTCGTGATGGAAGTATATATTACTGGGATTCTAGTGAAGGTGTGTCGAGTCTTAACAATAATCGTGCTGTTGCGTTGCAAGATTTAACAGGTGCGACTTCTGTTCCTACTACTTGTAAGCAGGTGATGGTTGCAGATGAACGTCATATTATTGCATTTGGCTGTGATATAGAGTCAAACCCTGGAACGCAAGATCCGTTAGCCATTCGGTTCTCAGACCAAGAATCTTTAACAGATTGGGCAACTACAGCTACAAATACAGCAGGAGAGATACGATTAAGCAGTGGCTCTGAAATTGTTCAAGCTGTTAAAACTCGTCAACAAATTATTATTTTTACTGATACATCTCTTTATGCGATGCAGTTTCTTGGGCCACCGTTTACTTACGGTGTTAATTCCATCTCTCAAAACATAACCATTATAGGGCCAAAAGCTGCGGTTGCGGTGGATGACAATATTTTTTGGATGGGCACATCAGAGTTCTATGCTTACGGTGGTAATGTTCAACGAATGTCATGCAGTGTTCGTGATTATGTTTTTGATGATTTAAATGAATTACAAGCCGAAAAAATATTTGCGGGTTTAAATGCAGAAAACTCTGAGATTTGGTGGTTCTATCCTTCTTCTACAAGCGCAACAAACAATAGATACGTTGTGTATAACTACCTAGAAAAGGTTTGGTATTATGGCACATTGGAACGTACTGCGTGGGTAGATCGCGGCATTTTCACTAGACCTATTGCTGCTTCTCCTGATTACTACTTGTACAATCATGAAGAAGGGTTTGATGACGGATCAACTTCTCCTGCATCTCCTATTTCTTCATATATTAAATCTAGTCCGATTGATATTCAGGATGGAGAAAACTTTTCGTTTATCAGTAGAATGTTGCCAGATGTTGGCTTTAGAGACTCTACCGCAGAAACGCCAAACGTAGACATAACTACAGAAATTAAAAACTCTGTAGGTGGATCATACTCTAAGTCTACGATTAGCAATATTAGCTCCTCTACTGAACAGGTACGCCTTAGATTGCGTGGGCGACAGTTTAATGTACGAGTTGAATCTGATGATCTTGGCGTATCTTGGCGACTTGGCTCTTTGCGGTACGATCTACGAGTGGATGGACGAAGATAATGTCTAGAAACATTCCCTCTTCTTATTTCCCTGTTCCCCCTGTCCAATACGATCAAAGGTACTTTTCAGAACTAACAAGGGCTTTTTCTGTTTTTGTGGATCAGCAAAGAAATCCAGGTGAGGGGCGTAATACAAAACTAGTTTTAACTCAGTTGCCTACTTCTGATTTTGGATTAGAAAGTGGAACATTGTTTCAACAGGATGGTTTTGTTAAGATAACATTAATTAACACCCCGCATGCTATTGGTTCTGTAGGAACAGGTGCGGTGGGCACAGTAACGGTGACAACATCATGAATGATACAATTATTATCATGAGTAATGGCTCTAAGTGGAAGCCATCTACGAGCCAAGATTTAATTCATTGTGCTTCTTGTAATAATGCAGTTGATACTCCCGAAGAAATTGCATCATATCCAGATGGTAATTGCCCTCAATGTGGTAACACTTGGACAGGATCTGAATCAAAGGGCGTCCGTATTTTCGCAACTGCACCAGAGGCTATATCAGGAGAAACCTGATATGGACCCCGTTTCTTGCGTAATGATGGCGACGGGCGCATTTAAAGCCCTTAAAGGCGCTATAGGTGCGGGTAAAGACCTACAGGATATGACAGGTCAGCTTGCAACATGGGGCAAAGCTTTTTCAGATTTTACAAATCTA
>Ga0209645_1001877_pt1 | contig 10268 bp, 15 predicted proteins | sample ETNvirenome_6_30_FD_184070 | JGI IMG/M metagenome (GOLD analysis project Ga0209645, IMG submission 184070) | Marine viral communities from the Pacific Ocean - ETNP_6_30 (SPAdes) (version 2) | ecosystem: Environmental > Aquatic > Marine > Oceanic | place: Pacific Ocean | collected 2013-06-19
AAAAGGACGTTGGGAGACCAATCATGGTGGGGAATATTTTGCAGCGGGTGTAGGCGGTTCTATCACAGGACGAGGGGCGGACTTACTTATTATTGATGATCCACATACTGAACAAGATTCACTATCTGATAGTGCCATGGAAAGAACTTATGATTGGTATCTTTCTGGGCCAAGACAACGTTTACAACCTGGAGGCTCGATTGTTCTTGTAATGACAAGATGGGCTCAAGATGATTTAACAGGTCGATTAATAAAAGCAGAATCTGAACCTAAGGCAGACAAGTGGGAAAAAATTTCTTTTCCTGCAATTATTGGTGAAGAGGATAATTCACAACCCGTGTGGCCTGAATATTGGGAACTAGATGAATTAGAAAAAGTTAAAGCGTCAATATCAATTAGAAACTGGTCTGCACAATACATGCAGAATCCAACATCAGAAGAAGGAGCAATCTTAAAAAGAGACTGGTGGGTGCCGTGGACCAAGGATATTCCAACATTAAAACATGTCATACAATCTTACGACACTGCATTTAGTAAAAAAGAAACTGCGGATTATTCTGCTATTACCACATGGGGAATATTCACGCCTCACGAATCTGGGCCAGACTCAATTATGTTAATTGATGCAGTTAAGGGTAAATATGATTTTCCAGAATTAAAGATGGTGGCTCTAGATCAATACAAATACTGGCAACCTGAAACAGTAATCATTGAAGCTAAAGCAAGTGGACAAAGTTTATTACAAGAATTTCGTAGAATGGGTATACCTGTTATGGATTACACTCCTGGAAGAGGACAAGATAAACATTCAAGAGTAAATGCATGTGCTCCTATTTTCGAATCTGGACAAGTTTATTATCCAAGAGATGAACATTGGGCAGAAGAAGTTATTGAGGAATGTGCAGCATTCCCACATGGGGAACATGACGATTATGTGGACAGTACCACACAAGCTATGTTAAGATACCGACAAGGTTCTTTTATAAAGACTTATTCTGACGAGGATGAAGTTGAATCTTATAAAGAACGAAAATATATATATTATTAAAGGGAGAAGACATGTCAAAAAGATCAAGAAGAAGAAATCAAGCATTAGCTTTATTAGGTGCTGCAGCTTTAGCTGGAAGCATGAGAGGCCCTGGTGGTACTACACCAATGGAAAGAAGAGATATACAAAAAACAATCACAAATAGAAAACCAAGAGAAGCAATTGATACTGGTAGCAAAACTATGGTTGGTGGCAAAATTAAAACTGTTGTTGATAGAGATGCAAATCCAAGAGAAAGAAAATCTGCAATAGATAAAGCTGCTGAGACAAATGAAAAAATGAAAGCAAAAGTAGTTAAGAGAAGAAAAGAAGGTAGACTTTCACCTACTATGCCAAAAAGAGAAAATCAAATTACTGATGATTTTGGATTAAATATAATGGGTGGTGCTAAAGCAGGAAAAATGATAAAAGCAAGAGGTGGTGGAATGGCCATCCAAGGAATGAAACCTACTAAACTTTATTAATGGCTGAAGTTGAAAAAGCAATTGGAGAGGAGCTAGAAACTCCTGAGACTGAAGAAGTTGATGTTGAAATAGAAACTGGAGGCTCAACAGATGCAGATGTATTTTCTGCAGTTTCTGATGTAGCTGAAAATTTTTATAAAAACATAGCTGAAGATATGTCTGATGATGTTCTACAAAGAATGTCTAATCAATTGCTTGACGACTATAAGAAAGATAGAGTTTCAAGAAAAGATTGGGAAACTAGTTATACAAATAATTTAGATTTATTAGGACTCAATCAAAGAGAAATGACTAGACCGTTTAGAGGATCAGCTAGTGTTACTCATCCATTATTATCTGAAGCAGTTACACAGTTTCAAGCACAAGCATATAAGGAATTACTTCCATCACAAGGTCCAGTTAGAACTAGAGTCCTAGGTGTAGAGGATGATGCAAAAGTAAATCAAGCACAAAGAGTTCAAGATTTTATGAACTATATGATTACTGAAGAGATGGAAGAGTACACTCCAGAGTTTGATCAATTATTATTTTATTTAGCTCTTGCAGGTTCTGCATTTAAAAAAGTTTATTACGATGAAGTAATGCAAAGAGCTGTTTCTAAATTTATACCAGCAGAAGATTTAGTTGTACCTTATTATGCTACTGATCTTATGGATTGTGAAAGAATTACTCATGTAATTAAAATGGGAGAGAATGAAATTTTAAAAAAACAACAAGCAGGATTTTATAGAGACGTAGAATTAAAACCTACTTCTAAGGGTCCAACTGAAATCGAAAAAAAATATCAAGAGCTTGAAGGAATAACACCTAGTGCAGATAAACAGTATTCTTTTTCTGTTTTAGAAATGCATGTTGATTGTAATTTAGAAGAGTTTGAAATGCAAAATCCAGAAAAACAAGTTAAGGTTCCTTACATTGTAACGATAGACGAAGGCTCTGGACAAATTTTATCTATTTATCGTAACTATGATATTGGTGATGAATCAAAAAAAAGAAAAGAATACTTTGTTCATTTCAAATTTTTACCAGGTTTAGGGTTTTATGGGTTTGGTTTAACTCATATGATAGGTGGATTAAGTAGAACTGCTACTCAATCACTAAGACAATTACTTGATGCAGGTACATTATCTAACTTACCAGCTGGATTTAAGTCTAGAGGTATAAGAATTCGTGATGATGACCAACCATTTCAACCAGGTGAGTTTAGAGATGTGGATGCACCAGGAGGAAATATTAAAGATCAGTTTCAAATTTTACCATTTAAGGAACCATCAGCTACATTATACCAGTTAATGGGCTTTGTTGTACAAGCAGGACAGAAATTTGCAGCAATAACAAACATGGATACAGGAAATGACATGCAAAATAGAGCTGTTGGCACCACTGTTTCGTTGTTAGAACGTGGTTCGAGAGTAATGAGTGCTATACACAAGAGATGTTACTACTCAATGAGAAGAGAATTTAGACTTTTATCAAAAGTTTTTGCAACATATCTACCTCCTATCTATCCATATTCAGTTTATGGTGCTGATCAAGCGGTAAAACAGACAGATTTTGATGATAGAGTAGATGTAATTCCAGTTGCCGATCCAAATATCATGAGTATGGCACAAAGAGTTACTATGGCTAATGAAAATTTAAAAATTGCTATGTCAAATCCTATGATGCACAACCTTAGAGAGGCATATCGAAGAGTATATGAAGCTTTGGGGACTCAAGACATAGATCAAATATTAAAACCACAAGAAAGACCAATTCCAAAAGATCCTGCAACAGAAAATATGGATGTTTTAGCTATGAAACCATTAAAAGCTTTTCCAGATCAAGATCATGATGCACATATTAATGCTCATAGAGCATTTATGTCTACAAGAATGGTTCAAATAAACCCTCAAGTTTATACAGCATTACAAGCACACATATCTGAACACGTTTCATTAAAAGCACAAGGGGAAATAGGTGCAATGATAGCTGAAGATTCAATGATGCAAATGAAATTACAAACAGATCCAGAGGGTGCACAGATTCAAATTAATGCAATGATAGCAGCAAGGGTTGCAGAACTTACAATTGAGTTAGCTCAAAGTGAAGCTATGGGACAAAAACAAGATCCACTTGTAATGTTAAAACAAAGAGAGCTAGATTTACGAGCAATGGACTTACAAAGAAAAGCTGATCAAGATATGATTTCTAATGAGATTAGAGAAAATGAAATTGATGAAAGATTAGATATTGAAAAAATGAAATTAGAAAATAATGAGGATCAAGCTGCGGAGAGAATAAGAATAGCTGATGCAAAAGTAGACATAGCTAGAAAGAAAGTTAAAAAATGAGTTTAATAATTAAATTTATTCAAAAAATTTTTAAATATGATGAATTAGATTTGAGAATTAGAAAACTTGAAAGAAAAAATTATTGGAGGGAGAAATATCATGGCAGATCCTAAAAAAGGAACTGGTAAAAAACCAAAAGGTTCAGATAGAAGATTATATACTGATGAGAACCCTAGAGATACTGTAAAAATCAAATTTGCTACTCCTAACGATGCAAGAGAGACAGTTAAAAAAGTTGTAAATGTTAAAAAACCATTTGCAAGAAAGATACAGATATTAACTGTTATGGAACAACGTGCTAAAGTAATGAAAAAAAATGAAGTTGTAAAAATTGCAAAAGCAGGAAAAAATAAAATAAGAAGGATGTTTGGATAATGCCATTAACAGCTAAAGGAAAAAAATTAAAAGCAAAGTTTAAGGAACAGTACGGTAATAAAAAAGGTGAGTCTGTTTTTTACGCTATGGAAAATTCTGGTAAATTAAAAAAAGTAATTAAAGCTAGAGGAGGAGATGCAGCTCGGTCTGCAGCTGCAAGAGAAAGGGAAGGTTATGGTAAATCTTCAAGAGCAGATCCAACAGGAGGTGTTGATAGAAGTGCAGTAAGTAAAGGATCTCAATATCAAAAAAATGTTACAGCAGCAAAGTTTGCTGCAGATCAAAAAGCTAAGAAACAACAAAAAACAAAAGATTTATTTTTTTCTCCAACTCCTTTTGTAACTGCTAATTTAGCTAAAAATTTAATTTTTGATCCATTAAAGAAAAAACAAAGAACACAAAAAGCTAGAGGTGAAACTTTTTTTGGTAGACCAAGAGATTTACCTGCAACAAAAGATTATTATAAACTAACTGGTAATCCTTTAGATGTTATGAGCAAAAAGGGTGAAGACTTTATGAAAGAAGCAGGTTTAATAAAAGCTCCTAAGCCAGTAACACCTGGCAGAGATGGAGGAACAAGATGTCCAGATGGCACTCTACCTCCTTGTAAACCTGTTGCATCATCTTCAGGTGCACCAAGTTCAGTTAATAAAAAATCAACTATATCTTTTTTAAAAGATATGACTTTTTATCCAGCTAATTTAAAAAGCGGTGGAGTATCTTATGGACCTCCTCCAAAAAGTGGCCCTAACCCACAAGTGCCACCAGTAAAAATGAAAAATGGAAAAATGACAAAAAAATATAAAATGTCCTGTCCTCATAGACCAGATGGAATAAGAGGTGTGGGGGCAGCTATTAGAGGACATAAATTTATAGGAGTTAAATAATGTGGTTATCAGCAATTAAACTGGCAATGTCTGCTGGTTCAAAAATTTACGCAAACAAGCAAAAGACTAAGATGGCAATGTCAGAGGCACAGCTTTTACATGCTGATCGTATGGCCCGAGGCGAGGAGGCTTATCAGGGAAAATTATTAGAGGCCCGACAATCAGACTGGAAGGACGAGGCAGTTTTGATAATTCTCAGTTTGCCCGTGGTGGTGTTAGCCTGGGCGGTGATATCGGACGATCCGACTGCCATGGACAAAGTAAAATTGTTCTTTGAGATGTTCTCGCAGCTCCCGTCATGGTTCACAAACCTTTGGATCCTTGTCGTGGCAAGTATTTATGGAATTAAGGGAACTCAAATTTTCAGAGGTGGAATGAATAAGGATAAAAAATGATTAAGTGGTTTATAAAAAAAATATATCATTATTCAACATCTTTAACTTCATGGTCATGGACATGGCTTTATGGAAAACGTAAAGAAAGTGAAATAGATATTTCAAAACTATCTAAAGGTGATCGAAAAAAATTAGTTGCTCAAGGTAAAATTCAAGAAAAAGATATTTACAATTAAGATAATTAATATATAGATTCTGAATGAGTCTTAGAACTGCCATTATTCAAGCATTAGAAGATAGATATAATTCACAGATATCCGAAGCTGATGCTACCATTCAAATATATTTAGAAAAACCAGTAGGTATAGGAGAACACCCACAACATATTGATGAAGTAGATAAACTTATAGAAAAAATTGCAAACGCAGAAGAAAAGATACAAGTATTACAATCTTTTAAATTATGATAAAAGGCGATAGCACAGAGTATGAAATACTCGAAGAAGCTTGTAAAACATTAGATGGAGATGACTTACTTACAGCAGAGATAGGTGTTCGAGAAGGTAAAGGTTCAAAAATAATTTTAGATTCATTATTGTTTAAAAAACATTGGCATATAGGTATAGATCCTTATGGTAATATTAAATACCGTCATTATGATAATGATAAAATCTATACTTGGAAGGGTGATCCTAATCCACCAACTTATCCTAATTCAATGAAACAACAATTAATAAAAGATTTAGATTATCCTAATTTTACTTTGTATCAATTAGGTGATGATGAATTTATGAAAAGATTTTCTGATGGTATTCCAATATATAACGAAAAAAAAGAAATTAAAAATAAATATGATTTAGTTCATTTTGATGGGCCTCATAGTACAATAGATGTAATAAAAGAAGCATTATTTTTTGCAGAGAGATCACACTCAGGAACTGTATTTGTTTTTGATGATTACCCTAAATTTGACATGAATGTAATTTTACAAATGATTGTTAATCAGTATGGTTTCATGTTATTAAAACAAGGTAAAAATAAAATATCACTTAAAAGAAAATAATGTTAGATCACTATACAGTCGAAGCTATTAGAAACTCTATTAATAAACAAATAAAAGATGTTAAAGATCATATATGCTATGGGGTTGAAACTGAATCTCAATTGATGTATGCTCGAGGCAGACTCAGCGGACTAGAGACGCTGCTTCAGGATATTAAAAACCTGCATAAGGAGGATAACGATGGTACAACTGATAAAACCTAAACTTACTGATTTTGGTAAAGACCAAGTAAAAGAAGCAGAGGTTAAATCACAAATTCCAACAGATCCAAAAGGCATCAAAGAATATCTTGAAATCATACCAACCCCAGTAGGATACCGTATGCTTGTTAGACCATGGTCTGGTAAAGCAAAAACAAAAGGCGGTGTTATATTAGCAGACGAAACTCAAGACAAAATTCAAATGACAACAGTCGTTGGATTAGTTGTTAAAATGGGTGACTGTTGTTATGCTGATAAAGAAAAATTTCCTAACGGTCCTTGGTGTAAAGAAGGTGAATTTGTAGTTTATGGCAGATACACTGGAAGTAGATTTCAAACTAAATACGGTGAACACCGTATACTCAATGATGACGAGATCATAGGAACTATAGGTAAGCCAGAAGATATTCTCCATTTATTTTAAAGGAGGATAAACATGGCAGAGACAAAAGACTATAGTGCGGAAGCTCTATTAGCTAAAGAAAAAGAAGTCGAATTAGATACTGACAATGTTAAAGAAGAAAACATTGAAGTAAAAGAAGATACTTCTAAAGAAAAAGAACCTAACTTAAATGTTGGGGAAGTTGATCTTGGATACACAGGTCACGAAGAAAAAACTGAAAAAAAGGATGAACCAAAAATAGAAATCACTGAAGATGTAAAAGAAGAAGTGGTTGAAGAAAAAAAGGTTGAACCTAAATCAGAAGAAAAACCAAACTTGAATGAATCAAGAAGAGATTATCAAAAAAGAATTGATAAACTTGTCTTTCAAAAGAAAGAAGCTGAAAGAAGAGAAAAAGCAGCTCTTGAATATGCTCAAGGAATACAAAAGAAATTTGACACTAATCTTAGAAAGTTAGATTCTACTGACGAACAGTATCTTAAAGAATTAGATGCTAGAGTAGATGCTCAAAGAGAACAGGTCAAAGTAGCTCTTCAACAAGCTATCGAAAAGCAAGATGCTTCTAAAATGATGGAAGCAAACGATAAGTTAACTCAATTAGCTGTAGAAAAAGAAAAAGCTAGACTCGAGATTAATAATCGTGAAGAAAAAAAGAAACTTGAAGAAGAAAATAAACAACAAAAAAACGTACAAGCTGATACCTCAAACAGCGGAACATCAGATTCTATGCCACAAATTACTCCGAAAGCTAAGAAGTGGGCTGAAGAGAATTCATGGTTTGGAAATGATGAAGTCATGACTAATGCTGCAATCACTATCCATAACAATATTTCTCAAGAGGGTATTGAAGTAGATAGCGAGGAGTATTATAATGAAGTAAATTCAAGACTAAGGAAATATTTTCCTGATAGTTTTGATGCTGCTAAAGACGAGCCAAAAAAAGAAGCACCTAAACCCGTCCAAACTGTTGCTTCGGCTGGTCGTAGCCAACAAGGACGCAGAACTGTGAGACTCACAAAATCACAGGTAGCAATTGCTAAAAGATTAAATGTGCCACTAGAGGAATATGCTAGATACGTGAAGGAGGATAAATAGTTATGAGTACAATTAAGAGAACTTCACGGGAGTCAGAAAAGAAAGCTTCGAAAGAAGCACCAAAATCCTGGACTCCACCATCCAGTTTGGATGCACCACCTGCACCTAACGGGTACGCCCATAGATGGATACGTACTAACGTTCAAGGTTTTGAAGATACAGCTAATGTATCTAAAAAATTGAGGGAAGGTTGGGAATTTGTAAGAGCCGATCAAATTATAAGTGAGATTGGTGAAAATAGATTTCCTTTCTATACCGAGGGTAAATACGAGGGGTGTATTGGGATTGGAGGCCTTGTGTTGGCAAGGATACCAGAAGAGATTTTAGTCTCACGTGCTGAGTATTTCAGTAGAATTACTCAAGATAGAATGAACGCTGTGGACAATGATCTTATGAAGGAACAACACCCAGACATGCCTATCAATATTGATAGACAGTCAAGAGTGACCTTTGGTGGTAGTCGCAAAAAATAATTTTTTTGTAATTGCTGCTGGGTTGTTAAAATAAACTGTTAAAGGAGAAAATAACTATGGCAAATCAACTAGAAAAGTTTGGTCTTAGACCATACAGAAAACTAGACGGTACACCATTAGTAGGGGCTCAAAACAGATATAAGATAGCAAACGGAGACGCAACTGCTATTTTCCAAGGAGATTTAGTAAGACCATTAACAACTGGTTTTGTAACTAGAGCTGCTGGAAACACATCTTATGCTGTCGTGGGCGTATTTAACGGATGTTTTTATAATGATCCAACTACTCAAAAACCAACTTTTTCAAATTCTTACCCAGGTGGAATTACACCAACTCAAGGCGGAATAACTGCTTTTGTTGTTGATGATCCAGATGCGGTATTTTTGATGAATGCAGATGCGGTTTTTGCACAAGCAGATCTGTTTAAGAACTATTCCCTTACTACGGATACGGGTAATACAACAACAGGAATATCAGAATGTATGTTAGATGTAGGAGTCGGAGGAACGGCTGGTACATTTGCAGTACAAGCAATTGATATTTCGCAAGATCCAGAAAATGATGATCTTACGACTTCAAATGCTAATATTCTTGTTAGAATCAACAATCACTTCTACCGTCAAGGTGGAACAGGACTATAATAGGAGTATTAAATTATGGCTATATCACGAGCACAACTAGTTAAAGAACTAGAGCCAGGATTGAATGCACTATTCGGCCTGGAGTATAACCGTTATGAAAATCAACATGCGGAGATATACACAACTGAAACTTCAGACAGAGCTTTCGAAGAAGAAGTAATGTTAAGTGGTTTTGCTTCTGCACCAACTAAACAAGAAGGTGCTGGAGTAGTGTTTGATCAAGCGAATGAAACTTTCACAGCTAGATACAATCACGAAACAATCGCTTTAGCATTTGCTATTACTGAAGAAGCAATTGAAGATAACCTATACGACAGATTAGCTGCAAGATACACAAGAGCTCTTGCAAGATCTATGTCAAACACGAAGCAAGTTAAAGCTGCTAATGTGTTAAACAATGCACAAGTAACAACTGTTACTGGTGGTGACGGTGTTTCATTAATTAATGCATCACACCCACTAGCAACTGGTGGCACTTTTGCAAACGTTTTAGCAACAGCTGCAGATCTTAACGAAACTTCTTTAGAGCAATCGTTAATTGATATCGCTGGATTCGTAGATGAAAGAGGATTAAGAATCGCTGCTCAAGGTAGAAAAATGATAATTCCAAAAGAATTACAATTTACTGCTGAGAGACTGATGAAATCTCCTCAAAGAACTGCGACTGCAGATAATGATATCAATGCAATTGCAAGTATGGGTATGGTACCAGAAGGTTATTCAGTGAATAACTTTTTAACTGATACTGACTCATTCTTCTTATTGACTGACGTACCTAACGGCCTAAAACACTTTGTTAGATCGCCAATCAAAACTGCGATTGAGGGAGACTTCGATACTGGAAATGTAAGATTTAAAGCTAGAGAAAGATATTCTTTTGGATTCTCAGATCCAAGATGTATTTTTGGTAACGGAAATTTACCAACTAGCTAATACTAATTAACAGTATTAC
>Ga0209645_1001878_pt1 | contig 10266 bp, 7 predicted proteins | sample ETNvirenome_6_30_FD_184070 | JGI IMG/M metagenome (GOLD analysis project Ga0209645, IMG submission 184070) | Marine viral communities from the Pacific Ocean - ETNP_6_30 (SPAdes) (version 2) | ecosystem: Environmental > Aquatic > Marine > Oceanic | place: Pacific Ocean | collected 2013-06-19
GAGCGTCTCGATGTGGATGGTGTATCGGTGGAGCGTAAGCTTATCGTGCAAGCATCTATACCCGTGGCTAATCGGGAAGAGGCTTTCGAGTGGCTGAGAGATAATCACTTAGATGATATCATCAAGAATGATGTCGTGTGTTCTTTCGGCAAAGGTCAAGACAATCTAGCAGGGGATGTCGTTGGTATCCTGCAAGAGAAAGGGTTTCCCGTAACAACGAAAACCTACGTTCACCCTTCTACATTAAAAGCGTTTGTCAAAGAACGATTTGAGAATGGTAAACCAATTAACCTCGACTTGTTCGGGGCATTCATCACCAACGCAGCGCAAATACGGAGGAAAGCATAATGAGTACAGCGGTTGCAAAAAAGAAAAGTGCAGAGTTAAGCACAGACGTAATGGACGATATGTTCGCAGACGGTGGAGAAGGTGCAGCTTTTGACGCCAGTGAGTTGATGATCCCATACATTCGTCTTGCACAACAGATGTCACCACAGATCAACAAGAAGGATGCCAAGTTCATCGAGGGTCTTTCGTCTGGTGATATGTACAACACTCTGACCAACGCAATCTATGACGGCGAAGAAGGTTTGAATGTTGTACCCTGCTACGTCACAACTAAATATGCTGAGTTCGTTACACGCGAGAACGGTGGTGGATTTGTACAGGAACTCGATGCGAGTGATCCTGTCATCAATCAGACTACCAAGGATGGTACGATGGACATTCTTCCGAGCGGTAACCAGTTGATCAAATCAGATGAGTATTACTGTCTGATTGTGGATGACGAAGGTAGTTGGGAACCTGCGGTAGTAGATTTCAAAGTCACGGCGATGAAAGTCTCCAAGCGTTGGAAAACACAGATCGCCATGAACAAAGCGAAGAACCCGAAGACAGGACAGATGCAGATCCTTCCTATCTTCAGTACCGTTTGGAAACTCACCACTGTGGATGAGACCAACAAACGGAACGAGACATACTCCAACTATTCAGTCTCCAAGGTTGGTGTACTCGAAGATCGTAACCTGTATCAAGAAGCTCGGACATTTCGTCAGAGTATCGCCGCAGGTGAGGTTAAGGCTTCTGAAGGTCAGCAAGGTGAGAAACCTGCGGACCCAGAAGGGAAAGACGAAATACCCTTCTAAATAGCCGTGGACGCGGATGACAAAAGTTAACAGTCAACCGCGTCCAGTTAACCTCAACAGGAGCCAAGCATGTCTGATGCAAAAAGATTATTGGCTGCGTTCGAGGGTTCGGATGCAGCATACGGAACAACAAGCGTGGGCCGACGGGGCAGGAACGGTAAGACCGAAGCTGACAGTCGCGTGGTTCACGGTACGTTGGACGAAGAAAAAGTACAGGCGCACATCGAAGGCAAGCAAGGCGTGGGTTCTATTCCAATTAACTCCTCGAACAACTGTAAGTTCGGAGCGTTGGACATCGATACCTATGATCTAAACCTGGAAGCGTTGAACCATAAGGTGCAGTCAATGGGTATGCCGTTGATCTTGTGTCGCTCGAAGTCGGGCGGAGCGCATCTGTTTTTATTTTTGAAAGACTGGGAACCTGCGGCCCTGATCCGAGAGTACCTGACAGAAATGTCGATTGCCCTTGGTCATAGCGGCTGCGAGATATTTCCCAAACAAGATAAGATCCTTGCTGAACGTGGGGACGTTGGTAACTTTATCAACATGCCGTATTTCACTGCGGAAGAGACTATGCGCTATGCCATGGACAAGAAGGGCAGGGCCATGGACCTCGAGCAGTTTTTAAAAGCTGTAGAGAAAAAAAGAGTCAGTGCCGCTGACCTAGACAAGCTGACGTTTGGCGGGGATCGAAAGTATTTTACGGACGGACCTTACTGCCTCGAAGTCATGTCAGCGCAAGGTAAGATCAGGGACAACAGAAACATTACGATGTTTGCGGTGGGCGTATACTGTCGGCTCAAGTGGCCTGACGATTGGAAGAAACACCACGAAGAATATAACCGTATGCTTTGCGACCCTGCGCTCGAAGCAACAGAGATTGTAAACATACAACGGTCACTCGAAAAGAAACCTACATACTTCTATCAATGTGAGGTGTGTCCGCTCAAAGATTTCTGTGACAAGAACGTATGCAAGACCAGACCCTATGGCGTGGGCAACCAAGCCCCTGACATGCCAAACGTGGGTGGCCTGACAATACTACTATCGGAACCTCGACTGTACTTCATGGATGTGGATGGGCAACGTATGCAACTAAACACCGAGCAACTACAGAACCAAAGTCTTTGGCAACGCCAGTGTATGGAGCAGCTAAGTATGATGCCGCCCACACTCAAGCCACAGAAGTGGCAACAGATGGTCAACGAATTGATGTCGAAGTCTGTAAAGCAAGAGGTGCCAGAAGAGATGACTATCAAAGGTCAGTTCAAGGAACTGCTGCGCGTTTATTGCACAAGCCGTATTCGAGCCATGGCCCCAGAAGAAATGGACATGGGCAAGCCGTGGACCGAGGAAGGATATACAAGGTTTACCATTGCAGGGATTATGCAGTTTTTACACAACCGAGGTTTCAAAGAATACACAAGGGCCGAGGTACAAGAAAGGTTGAAGGAAATGAACGGGGGACAGGAATGCCACGGGCACCACGCTATTCGCAAGGCGGATGGCAAGCGTTCTACGCTGCGTGTCTGGTGGGTTCCTGCATTTGAAGAAGCTGAAGTAGAATTAGAAAGTGAGGGTATGGGTAATGGCATTCCATTCTGAAGAAAAACTAATGAGGATAGCGGAGATTACAGATTGGCTGAACGTCTCCAAGTCCACAATATACAAGTGGGTAAAGGAAGGTACGTTTCCCAAGCCCATTATCTTGGGCGAGGAAACTGGATCCAAGAACAATACCAGTCGTTGGGTTGAGACCGAGGTCGTAGAGTGGTTGGCGTCACGTCCACGAGGCAAGAATGACGAATGAGAAGCTGATCCTTGGCCCACCTGGCTGCGGAAAAACTTACACTCTGATCCAACGGATACACAAAGCCTTCGAGGATGGTGTCCGTCCCGAGGAGATTGCGTTCGTTTCGTTCACGCGTAAGGCGATACAAGAAGCGGTGGAGCGTGTGCTCGATGAGTTCGGATTGAACATCAAACAGCTTGCGTATTTTCGCACTCTGCATTCGATTGCCTTTCGAGCCTTGGGTCTGAACCGTGGCAGCATCATGGACAAGGATGACTGGGCTGCAATGGGTAGGCACCTCGGGGTTTCGTTCGATGGTCTGGACAAGACAGATCCTGACAAGGGTGTGTTGGTTGTTGAGACGGGCGGTAGTGGCAGCAAGTACATCCGATTGATAGACAGAGCCAGATACCGTGGAGTGACACTGGAGCAGGAGTACAACGACGAAGGGGACCATGACCTGCACTACCCCAAGATGGTACAGATTGAGAAGAGCATGACCGTGTATAAAACCATGCAGTCTAAGTATGACTTTGTTGATCTGATCGAGAGAGCCATGAGTGTGGACTTTCCAAGATTCAAGTTGCTGATTGTAGACGAAGCACAGGACCTCACTCCTTTGCAGTTGGACATGGTCAAGCACATGGCAGCATCCTCGGACGAAGTGATCTACGCAGGGGATGACGATCAGGCTATCCACAGGTGGACGGGCGTCGATGTGAAGAAGTTTATTACACTAACGGACAACATCGAAGTGTTGAGCCAGTCGTATCGATTGCCTCGAAAGATCCACGGTCTGTCTCAGAAGATAGCCAAGCGTATACATAACCGTATACACAAGGAGTTCCATCCTCGAGAAGAAGAAGGACGGGTCGATTACCATCTTACCTTGGACACGATCCCATTACATAAAGGATCATGGACCATCATGGCTCGAACCAACAGCTTCGTGAAAGAGTTTGCAACCAAGTTGCGAGAAGCAGGGTACATGTATAGTGTGAAGGGGCACCCGTCTATTGATCCCAAAGCAGGGGAGGCCATGGTGATTTGGCGTACCTTGCAGGATGGTGGACGTATCAACATCTTTCAAGCCAAGACATTGTATGATGTTGTACCAAAGAGGGGTGACCACAAGGTAGTGAAGCACGGGGCTACAAAGCTGCTCGATGCAGCGGATCCTGAGAAGTTGTTTTGCTACGAAGATTTACTGGGGTATGGCATGGAAGCCCCATTAGACCGAGATCCAATGGACGTTGTACGACTAGGCAGCGACGATAAGCTGTACGTTCAGTCCATCGAGCGGCGAGGAGAGAGCATAACAGAACCACCTCGGATTAAGGTATCTACATTTCATGCGATGAAGGGTGGTGAGGATGACAACTGCGTTGTGTTCTTGGCATCTACAAAAGCAAGTGTGCGAAGCAAGCACCCAGACGATGAACACCGTGCGTTCTATGTTGGTATCACAAGAGCCAGAAAGGAACTGCACATATTGGACACAGATAAAACATACAGGTACGAACTATGAAAAGAGACAAGGTCCTAGAAAAGGCAGGAGAATACATCAACGGTGATCGAGCCAAAGATTACGGGGATGCCTACGACAACTTCACGCGTATAGCTGACGGGTGGAACTTGATTATCAAAGAAGCACAAACCACACACGGTCAGGTCACCGCACGACATGTGGCGTTGATGCTAGATTGGATGAAGACGGCACGGCTGCTGCACAACTTAGATTCCACAGACGGATGGATCGACAAGGTTGGGTACAGTGCGTTGGGTTGCGAATGCTCTGATCGTAAAGGTAATAAGTAGGATGGAAAACTTATTCGGTAGCGACCTTCAACATCAGTTCAAGAACGAACTCAACTTGATCGATAAGAATTGGAACATACCCTCGGAGTATCCTGATCTGACAGGACACAAAGAGATAGCCGTGGATCTCGAGACCAAGGACCCCAACATCAAAACACTGGGGCCAGGATGGGCGAGGAACGACGGTCACATTATCGGTGTGGCTGTAGCCGCAGGAGATGAGCAGTGGTACTTCCCCATGCGCCATCAGAACGGGCACAACCTCGATGCAAGGATGGTACTCAAGTGGATCAACAGACAGGTGTCTGTGCCTGACATGAACATCATCATGCACAATGCGACGTACGACGCAGGATGGCTCCGTGCAGAGGGGGTAGAGATCAAAGGCAACATAATCGACACGATGATAACAGGGGCACTGGTGGACGAGAACAGGTGGTCCTTTGGCCTAGATGCTATGGCCCGTGACTATGCAGGTATCCGCAAGGATGAGAAGCTGCTCAAGGCTGCGGCTGAAGCGTGGGGCATCGATCCCAAGGCAGAGATGTGGCAACTCCCACCTATGTATGTCGGATCATATGCTGAACAGGATGCCCACGCGACACTGAAACTATGGCAATCCTTGCGTATCGAACTGGAAAAACAGGACCTGTGGTCGATCTGGCGGTTGGAAACTGGGTTGATACCCTGTCTGCTCGACATGAGAACCAAAGGTGTGCGTGTGGATCTGGACAAAGCCGAGCGTAACAAGAAGCTAATCAAGAAAGAAACGGATGCCCTGCGTAAGCTGATCAAGAAAGAAGCAGGGATGGATGTGGACATATGGGCTGCGGCATCGATCCAACAGATGTTCGAGAAGCTAGGCATGGAGTATCCACGCACTGACAAAGGGGCACCGTCGTTTACCAAGGCGTATCTCAACAACCATGAAGCAGAGATATGTCAGGCGTTGGTTCGGCTGCGCGAGTTCGACAAAGCAGATAGCACATTCATCGATAGCATCCTGCGGCACGAGCATAACGGACGGATCCATACGGAACTACACTCCACTCGAAGAGACGAAGGGGGCACGGTCACTGGTAGATTTTCAGCATCGAACCCCAACCTTCAGCAAATTCCTGCACGGGACAAGGAACTGAAGAAGATGATTCGAGGTTTGTTTATACCCGAGGAAGGATGCAAGTGGGGGTCGTTCGATTACTCGAGCCAAGAACCGAGGCTCTTGGTACACTTTGCTGCCAACATGCCTGAGATGATGCGTGGTCCGTTGGTCGATAACATCGTCGAAGAGTTCAACAACGGGGACGTTGACCTACACCAGATGGTAGCGGACTTGGCAGGGATCACCCGTAAGGAAGCGAAGACCGTGAACCTTGGTATCATGTACGGTATGGGTGTTGGAAAACTGGCAGACCAGTTAGCTATCTCTGGAGATGAGGCCAAGGATCTACTCGACAAGCACCATCAGAAGGTTCCGTTTGTGAAGCAGTTGGCTACAGCAGCATCGAACAGAGCAGGGGACAAAGGGCAGATCCGAACCTTGTTGGGTAGGTTGTGTCGCTTCGATCTGTGGGAACCAAGCACGTTCGGATACAATAAACCTTTGCCGTACGATGAGGCGAACAAGAAGTACGGGGGCATGGGAAAGCTGAGAAGAGCGTTTACTTACAAGGCGTTAAACAGATTGATCCAAGGATCAGCAGCCGACCAAACAAAAAAAGCCATGCTAGATTGCTATGAACAGGGACTTACTCCTATGCTTACGGTCCATGATGAGTTATGCTTCAACGTAGAGGGGCAAGAGCAAGCAACTCAAATACAGAAAATTATGGAAACTGGTGTGCCGCTCAAAGTCCCCTCGAAAATAGACGTAGATATCCAAGATGATTGGGGCGAGATAGAATGAAAGATAACGATAAAATCAAAACTCTTGGTTTCAAGGAAATGCACCCGATGCAAGTGGACGCTTTGGTTGATCTGATCAATCGCGCACTAAATCTAGCATGCATGACTGGAGACGAGGAGATTATCCAAGAGATCGAACAGTCTTCAGACGAAGTCATACACCTGTTCGGTGGCAACGGAGTGTCGGTTAAGATCGACGTACACTAGCGGTTCAACAAATCCCTAGTCTGTGGGTTTGGTATTAGTCTTGGATCCACTTGTCGATTTGGTTGTACAAACAAACCAGGTGGCACACGAGATGGTGCATTGTTCTGCGGAGTTACTGTTAATCCTGGTGGTAATTGTGGTAAACTAGAGGGCGCAGTCGGTCTAACTGTGGGCCGAGGTGCAGGTTCCTCGTCACGAGTTAGTTTAGTTCCCCGCAACTCTTTGTAAATATCCCGCAAAGGACCTCGAGTTTGTTTATATATCCCTATGTTTCCTGCTCTTCGCATCTTTCTTCTGGCATCGTCACTTAACTTAAAAGGCTCAAACTTGCCGCGCAAGATACCATCTGCGCCTCCAATTTTATTTTGTTTCAGTAATCTACGAATTTTACTTTTGGACATGCCAAGGGTTTGTAGATCCTCGATCACTTGGAAGTATTGTTCATCTACAACACGCTTACGGTTGTTAGCTTTCTGGTATGCTCTGACCATTTGATCTGCGGTCAGATTACCATCGTCAAGCACACTATTAAAAATCCGCTTTGCATTTGTTTGTGCGCGTTGCAAACGACCTGCGTTAATTCGCAAAGCAAACTCAGGATCAAACTTCATTGGTGTAATTGCAAAAAAAGTGCGGAGAAGTTCGTCTGACAACTCACGTTCTCTGCCAAGTTTGTCTTTGGGATTAACAATATCAGGGGCAATTGACCCTATGGTTCCACGCACAAACTTACTAGGTTCGAAAAACTCAGACACCCCTCCACCAATATTGCCAGGGTTCAAGTTTTTGATTTCTACAGGAACTAAATTTGGCACGATACCTTCAAGAATGTGAGCAAAACTTTTTCCGATTATATCACCTGCACTGTCTTCTGGATTATAAACCTCTGCCCCTGTTCCTGTTTTACCACCACGCGCAGTCACATCAAGTAATGCTTCTGCGACAATCGATTGACTCAAAAAAGGTTCGAAAAAGTCTATAAGTGTTTGAAGTCCTGCATTTACTGTAATCTCGGCTGCGGATTTGCCCTGACGGTATCCTTCATCGGCTTCGTTTATCGCAGCGTTGAACATGGAAACAAGCGAGTCATACGGGTTGGTGGTGCTAAAATTAACGTATTCTATATTACCCTCTTCGTCTCTACCAATCGGAACAAGCACAGCATTTTTTTCCCAAGGTGCAGAGAAAGACCGTTGATAGGCTTTCATTTCATCCCGACTGACGCCTGAGAGTGCATAACCAACATTGGCTACAGCTATAGGCATTACACCAAACGTACCGATAGCTCCTGCCATACGGCGACGTCCGATGTTGCGGATACCCTCTGCGTTTGCAGGGTTCATCTCTTCGATAGCCTGACGGATTGTATTGCCACCAGTACGGAAGATTTCATATGGAAAGGTAATAAAGTTACCAACAGGCAGCTTACGCGCAGCTTTGATTATTTCTGGTGCTTTGTTGTAGTTTGGTACGGTATCCCGTACGATTTGTGCTGCTCGATCCTTTAATAGTTCATCCATTTTTGCAGGGTCCGCAATAATCTCACGACGAAGTTGAGGAGTTAAATCTTTTCCCTTGGTCAAATACTTGTATTGATCCACAGGATTCATTTCTCGAAGTGCATTACGCAGCTTGTTTGTTTCGAACTGGTAGTTGTAAATTTTCCAGAAGTCATCTGAATTTTGATAGGCATCCTCGAACATCTTGGTGCCCTTACCTACCGTCTTAGCTAGTTTAGTGTCAGCAAGTCTACGACCAGTCTCTCCACCCAAAGCCTCCGCTAATCCTTTTGGACCACGGGCCGAGTAACCAACACCCTTGTTGATCATGTCTTGAATCTCTCGGAGTTCGGTTTGTGTGCCTATGATACCTCGACGTTGCAACTCAGCAAGTTCGTCAAGCACCATGTCGTCTGGCATACCATCATACATTTGTTTGAATGTTAGTTTCATAGAGTCGCCAAGACTACCCTTATAGCCACGTCCAATATTACCTTGACTCAAGGCAAAGAAAGACGCCGTGGTAAAGTTACGGACTTGTGTTATAGGAGACAGAACAGTTTTGGAGTATTGAGAAATACCTTTGCCTCGAAGAAACGTGTCCATTACACCTCGAATACCCGTTGCCATAAAACCTTCTTCAGCTAACACGGTCTGAGTCAAATCTTTGTAAATACGTTCTGGGACAATATACCCATGCAAAGAACCCCACCCTGAACGATCTACAGCTTCGTCTAACTCGTCGGTTACCTCACCTCGTAAAGTGCTTCTCCCTTTTGAACTACCGAGTTGTACATACTGACCGCTGTCAAGCAATTGTTTTTGCTGCAATGGAGTCATTGTGTTTGGATCGATAAAGTATTTACCAAAACCACTATTAGCTTTTGACAAACTTTTTAGGTTTCCAAAATATTCATCGACTGCTTTAAACTGTGCAAGATCAGCTACTGTGCCGATAAACGCTTCTCTTGGGTCATCGATCTCGCCAAGCAACTCCCTCTGGTATTTAGGAAGATACTTACGTTCCATGAACATGCCTGTGTCCAAACGGTTTTCTGCTATACGGCCTCCGCTTAATTTGGCATTGGATCTATTACGCAATTTGTAACGATTAAGAAAACTATCCCGAGCTAGTCGAGCAGCCTCATCGGTAACCTTACCGTCGATGACAATACGTTGTTGATCCCCCGCGCCTAGACGCTTGGCACCAATGCGGTTTAACTCTGCATCAGTAAACAAACCTTCTGCGTCACCACGGGCCATCTTAGTTAGTTCAGATTGCACCGCCTTCTTATCTTTTTGAAACTCTCTGGTGGCTATATTCAGTTGTTCACCAGTTGGCGTGTATGCTTTGTCTTCGAAGACACGATAACGACGACGGAGATACGAGTTTATATTCTCGTTGATTATATCCTTGACGGCCTTGCCACTACCTTTGTCTATAAAATTATTTTCTTTTAAAAAGTTACTGTTTAACACGCCTTCACTTAGGTTGTTTACCTGCTGACGCATGCTTTGCACGTCACCTCGAATGTTTGATGGCAGCTTGGCAAGAAACTGTTTTTTCATATCTGCGTCAGGGTTAGTTAGAAACTCTTCGATGTTGTCAAAGATCATCCGTCGCTCAACTTCACTGTCTACGCTCTTGCCCATCTTACCAATAGCTGTGTCAATGTTTTTTTCTAATTTGTTAAGCGTAACCTCTGCACGTTTGATATACGGTTGCACTTTACCTTGCACCAACAAACGCTCTGTTGCTAGTTCTTCTGGAAGATACGATCTATATCGAAGTGAACCCAAGGCATCAGCGATAAACCGTTCACCTTTACCCATGTCGGCTTCACCTGGATTTACACCAAATACACGACGACGCTCTGCATTTTTGAGATATTCACGAGTG
>Ga0209645_1001880_pt1 | contig 10254 bp, 9 predicted proteins | sample ETNvirenome_6_30_FD_184070 | JGI IMG/M metagenome (GOLD analysis project Ga0209645, IMG submission 184070) | Marine viral communities from the Pacific Ocean - ETNP_6_30 (SPAdes) (version 2) | ecosystem: Environmental > Aquatic > Marine > Oceanic | place: Pacific Ocean | collected 2013-06-19
ATTGACGATCCCCGTTATAGCGCAGCTACATTCCCGCTAGATTTTTTTGAAAGAAGAAGTGATGCTTTTGATTTTGGAAGAGAATTCGATGCAACGGATAGCGTCTTTAAAACACGTGGTCTAGGAGAAGATAATCTTAGGCTAGAACAAGAAAGACAAGCACAAAGACGAGAAGAAGCGCGTGATAGACAAGAAGCTGCGCGTGAAGAAGCTAGACAAAGAGCCGCTGCTGCTGCCGCTGCCGAAAAGGAAGCTGCTAGAAAAGCGTCTGAACAAGCGTTTATTAGCAAATTTACAAATCGTAAAACACCGAAAAATGCTGAAGCTGTTCAAATGCCAGATGGAACTGTGGCGTTTATGACTAAAGGTGAACAAAGAGTAGCTTTAGAACAAGGGCGTAATATTGCAGGTGGTAGCACAGGCAGAAAGGCTAAATTCTTAGGATACAGAAGTAATCGTGGGTCAAGAGGCATAGGATATAGAGGTAGTGGATACTCGATGGGTCGAGGGGGTACTGGTGGAGCAACTCCTCCGTAATATAACAAAAAGGAAATATGATGGCACTTATTCAACCTAACATTCCTGAAATGGAAGCACCACCTTTAGAAGCTGGTGTAGTAAACGAACCTATGGGCGATCTACCCGCAAATGGTGGTGTAGAGTCCGTAGAGGATGACATTCCTACAACAGCAAAAGAGGGAGATTTTATTCTTCCATATGAGTCTGTTCTTTTCGTAGGTCTTAATAATATCAATATCGAAGTTAAGAAAGCGATGAAACAAGCACAGCAAGAGGGTGTGCAGATTGAAGGTGCTGATCCTGACGCAGACATTCCCATCAAGATTTCTAACTTTGAATATCGTATTCCAAAAGAACTTGTAGAGTATATTGGTATACAGCGACTTGAAACCTATCGTGAAAAAGGTTTAGAGCTTCGTGCACAATTAGAAAAGAACAGAGGTGACAAAGGAAAATCTTTTGTACCACCTCAAGAGCCACAACAGATGGCACAAGCAGCTATGCCTCCCATGCAAATTCCACAAGAACAGGCTATGCCGCCTATGATGCAAACAGGAGGTATGGTACAAAAGCCTAGCGGTGAAACGTTGCACTCACCTACACAAGGCAGTCCGCTACAAAGCCCATCTCCAATGCAGCAAAAGAAAGAAGAAGAGAAAGAGCTTCTTGATATGCAAGATGGTGGACTCGTAAAAAAAAAGAACTGAATGAAGGTGGATTCTTAAAAGGAACTTACGGAGAAAGTAAAAGACCTAAAAATATACGTGAAAGTAAAGATGTTGACGTAAGAGTAACTCCTAAATCTAGGTCTGGTAATTTATCTTTTAAACTTAATGTTGATGACAAATATGTACGTTCTGTTTCAGGACAAGCGGGAGGAGGTAAAAGCAAAACAGAGGTAGATGTAGCTTTTAAAAAAGACCCTGTATTTCAACGAACAATTCAATACATTCATGGAAATGCTGCTGTTCAATTAGGTTTAAATCCTAAGAAAATGCCTCTTAATATGTCTAATGTAAGAGGCGCTTATGAGAAATATAAACAAGTTCTAAAAGATACGAAAGGCATTGAAGATAGACAATCTGGCACAGGTTACGGAGTGGGCGCTACATTTAAATTAAATGAAAATGGTTCTTTAGATATAGATTTTAATAAAACTCCTCAAAGAGAAAAAAGAATTTTTGGAAAGTTAAGGTATAAATTTTAATGGGACAAAACTGGGAATATTTTACTCACGACGAATTAAAGTGCAAATGTGGTTGCGAAGACGCGCCCATGAAAGACGATTTTATGAATATGCTTATTGCAATTCGAGAAGAGTTTGATCGTCCTATGATTATTACATCTGCCTTTCGATGTGCAGCACACAACAATAAAATCGGTGGAGCAAAGGACTCTCCACACTTACACGGCAAAGCTGTAGACGTTGGTGTAAACTATGAAGATGCCTACGATCTTTTAGGCATAGCTTTACAACACGGTATGACAGGTATTGGCGTAAAACAAAAAGGTTTAGCGTCTGGACGTTTTATACACCTTGACAACATGGTGACTGCAAAAGGGCGTCCACGACCAACAGTTTGGAGCTACTAAACGCTTCATTACCGGAGCGGCTACCCGATACAAATCGGCCCCGCTATTTAACTACTCCTCCGCACGGCTACCCGAATATATAACATTCGGCCCCGCGAGAGAAAGGAGATACAAACATGACTGACAACGAAAACATTACAGAAGAAGAGGCACTTGAGCCTACCCCATACGAAAATGCGTATAGGCGAACCTTGAATGAACCTGACGAAGAAACTTTGGACCCTGTTGTAGAAGAAGCAACAGCTACTCCTCAACTTACAGAAGGTATCGTTCAAAAAGAAGATCACGATTACAAGAAACGGTATGATGATCTAAAGAAGCACTATGATACGAAACTTAACGAGTGGAAACAAAATCAAGAAATTCTTGAAGCCAAACTCAAGATGTCTGACGCTCCGAAAGTAGATCAGCTTCCTAAGACAGCGGAAGAACTTGAAAACTTCCGTACTCAATACCCTGATGTGTATGATGTGGTCGAAACTATTTCTTCGCTAAAAGCTAATGACCGAGTTTCACAAGTCGAAGAACATCTGGAAGTACTGCGCCAAAAAGAAGAAGAGGCAGAACGAGTTACTGCTGAAAAACAACTTACTGCGTTGCATCCAGACTTTGCAGAACTCAAAGAAAGTGACGACTTTCTACAGTGGCTAGAAGAACAACCATCAAGCATTTCTGATGGCGTCTATCGCAACAATACGGATGTTCGTTGGGCCGCAAGAGTAATTGATCTGTATAAAGCAGATGTTGGTCAGACCACTACTAAGTCGAGGCGATCTGGTTCTAAAGAGAATCAACGTGCAGAAGCGGCGCAAGCTGTAACACGCACAGCATCAAATCGAGGCTTAGAGTCTCTAGGACCAGACAAAAAAGTCTGGACAGTAGAGGAAATCTCCCGGCTTAAACCGTGGGAATTTGAGAAATACGAGAAAGACATTGACGCTGCTTCCCGTGAGGGACGTATCGTTGATTCAATTTAACTTTTAACCATAGTAAGGAGAAACCGAAATGGCTTTTACTCGCGCTGGTGGGTATCAGAATCTACCGTCAGGTAATTTTGTACCCACTATTTTCAGCCAAAAAGTTCTCAAGTTTTTCCGTCGTGCGTCGGTTGCTGAAGCGATTACCAACACCGACTACGCTGGAGAAATTGAAAACTTTGGCGATACTGTGAACATTATCAAAGAACCTGCAATTACGGTTCGCGATTATGCTCGCGGTACGACTGTTAACACGGAAGACCTGTCTGACGATCAAATTCAGTTGACCGTCGATCAGGGCAACTACTTTGCTTTCAAAGTTGACGACATCGAAGAGCGTCACAGCCACCTTAACTTTGAGGCTCTGGCTACTTCGTCTGGTGCGTACAGCTTGAAGAAAGCTTTCGACTACAACGTTCTCAAGAACATTTACGACAACGCCGCTGCTTCGTCCGGTACGCTGAATACGCAAGGTACTTCAGCTAACACGGGTGATGAGGTCGCTGATCTCGTTGCACAAGCTGCTCGTAATCTTGACGAGAACGACGTTCCAGAAGAAAACCGCTGGCTTGTTGCACCGCCGCAGTTCTACGAAGTACTGCGTGGCGCATCGTCCAAGATTATGGATGCGTCGGTGACGGGTGGCGGTTCTCCGCTTCTGAACGGCAAAGTTACGGACAGGCCGCTTCACGGTTTTGATCTGTATCAAACTAACGCGATTGCAGTTGGCTCCACGGGTTCGGCAGCTTCGCACACTTTTGGCTCATCTTCTTCAAGTGGTCAGACGCTTATTCTGTACGGGCATAAGAGCGCGGTCGTTACGGCTTCGCACATTGCCAAGACGGAAGTGATTCGCGATCCTGATAGCTTCGCTGACGTTGTTCGTGGCCTTCACGTTTTCGGACGTAAGGTTCTCAAGGGCAGCGGCACGGGCTTTAAGGGCGCGTTCAAGGGTCTGATGGACTTGGATAGTTAAAGGGAGGACTAGAACATGGCTACTTATACCATTACGGGTGGCGGCAATACTGGTGTCTCCGCTAACGCTGTAGACGTTAAATTGCTTAGTGTAGTTGTAGATTTCAGTTCTACGACTAACGCGGCAAATGATGTCTTTGAATGTATCGAACTTGCTGCGAATACGTATGTCGTTACTGCCGGAATCGAGGTAATGACTGCTGACTCAGCAGGAAACAGCGGTACTGTTTCTTTGGGTGACGGCGATGATGTGGACCGTTATATTTCGGCTCAGACTATTGCCAATACTAACCTTGTTCCGATTCGCGCTCAAGCTGGTGCGGGTTCGCAAGGCACTACGTCGATTGGCTACGGTAACTATACCGCTGCTGACACGATTGACGTTGTGGTTGCAACGGGAGCAATTAACGCTGTTATTCGCGTTTGGGCAATCGTTGCTGACTATGACGGGCTTGGTGGAAACGAAGCTCAGAAAGTCACCTTCGCTTAATATATGTTTAGTGAGAGAGAGGGCTTTTCTTCTCTCTCACTTTACATACTTTCAACATAGGGAAAATAATGGCTACTTTTTTACAGTTAACAAATAGAATACTAAACGAGCTAAACGAGCCTGAACTTACTTCAAGCAACTTTTCTAGTTCGCGAGGTATTCAAACTGTTGCAAAGAATATGGTAAATAAAAGTATTCACGATATTTACAATTCTGAAGTACAGTGGCCTTTCCTTCATAGCGATCAAACAGACGCACTTACAGCAGGAACACAAGAGTATGGGTTTCAGTCTGATGCTCGACAAGCCAACATGAATACTTTTGTATTAATACCGTCTAATTTAATTACAAACGGTACTTTTACATCAAACATCACTAGCTGGAGTACTACTTCAGGAAGTCCTGCTAACGCTTCTGAACGTCTACGTCTTAATAGTGCAGGGGCTGAACAGTCTATTAGCACCATTGTAAATAAGGAGTACGTTCTTAGGTGCCGTACGTTTGGTGGAGATATTACACTAAACATTGGTACAGGGTCTGGAGGCACTCAGATATCCACACAGACACTATCTATTTCAAACTTAGGAGATGGTGAGTTTCATACAGTTACTTTTACAGCTACTACTACTTCTACATTTATAGGTTTTTCTAACTCTGCTTCTGCAAACTACGACGTAGATAGTGTAGAGGTATCTGAAAATATATCTCCTCGCAAGCTTGTATTTCTTTCTTACAACGAGTGGTTAGACAAGTTTTCTGATCGTGATCTCAATCCTACAGACACAGATCAGTTTGGCATACCATACTATGTATACGAAACATTTGATGACAAGTACGGACTTACACCTATACCTGACAGAAGTACTTTAAGTGTACGTTATGAATATTATAAAACACACACTGATCTTTCATCGCATGGTGACAGTCCTGACTTACCATCACGTTATGATGATGTAGTTGTAAATCGTGGTAAATATTATTGCCACATATTGCGAGCTAATATACCCGCTGCACAGCTATCTGAAAAGGATTACAAAGAAGGACTAGCTCGTATGCGTATCGAACTAATTAACACAAAAGATTATATCTATCCAGCAGGAATGAGGTTGTATAACACGACGCCATGACACAACAGATAACATCAAGTATCGTTACAACTTCAGGCGGTCTTATGCTAGATCAAGATGTTTATTCTATGCCGCCCGGAGCCGCTACAAAATTACAAAACTTTGAACCATCTGTGCTTGGAGGATACCGCCGTCTTAGCGGAACTACAAAATATTCTTCTAGTCAACCAAACGGCACAAATGTAATTCAAGGTGTATTTATATATCAAGATAGAGTATATGCTGTGTCTGGCGGGACTATTGTATACGGTTCAGGAGATGCTTGGACAAGTATAGCAACTGGTCTTACCTCTAACGCTAGAGTATCTTTTGAGCGTTTTAATTATGAAAACTCAGAAAAAGTAATTTTAGTAAACGGTTCTGACCAACCAAGAGTAATTAACGATACCTCTGTATCTACAATATCTGAAAGCTCCGTAAATGGATCGAAGTTTGTAGCATCGTTTCGAGAACATATGTTTTATGCTGGCGTGTCAGGAACACCGCAAGAGATGGTGTTCTCTGCACCGTTTAACGAAGACGACTTTAATTCAGGAAATGGTGCAGGATCAATCAAAGTTGACGATACGATTACAGGACTAAAAGTTTTCCGCGATAGCTTGTTTATCTTTTGCCAAGACCGTATATTTAAACTAACAGGTAATTCAAGCTCTTCATTTGTTATCGCTCCAGTGTCTCGTACACTTGGTTGTCTTGATAACTTTAGCATACAAGAGATAGGAGGTGATCTAGTCTTCTTGGGGCCAGACGGTATTCGTACGGTTCAGGGTACGGCGCGTATTGGTGATACAGAACTTGGTGTTGTATCAAAAGCTATTCAACGTAGGTTTCAAGATATATCTCTTGATCGTATTAGCTCTGTTGTTATTCGAGACAAAAGTCAATACAGAATTTTTAGACCTACAACGGGTGCTACAGAAGTAGCTTCTGAAGGTATTATAGGTGTAATTAAAGCAAATCCACAAGGTCAGATAGGTTGGGAATGGTCAGAAATAAAAGGCATCAAACCTTCTTGTGCTGACTCACAATTTATAAATGATGATGAACTTGTTGTGCATGGAGGATTTGACGGTTTTGTGTACAAGCAAGAATCTGGAAATACTTTTGCTGGTACAAATATACAAGCAAGTTATCGTTCACCTGATCTAACATTAGGCGATGCTGGTATTCGTAAAAACATGCAACGTATAAATGTAAACTATGATGCAGAAGGTGCAGTGTCTTTAGCTCTGGGTGTTAAGTTTGACTTTGAAGACCCTGCTACTCCACAACCAGCAGACTACACACTAAGCACTCAAAGCACACAAGCTATTTATGGTTCTGCTGTGTATGGCACAGGTGTTTATGGTTCTGAAGGTTTTCCTATCATACGTCAATCTATAGAAGGCAGCGGTTTTACTGCTGTTGTGAAAATAGATGACGCTTCAAGCAATCCTCCAATCACACTTAAAGGTTTTCAACTAGAGTTCACACCGGGAACAAGGATGTAATAAAAATGGGTACAGCGTATTCAGCAAGGCAAAGTTCTTACAGTGATGGTGATACCATCGACGCTTCAGATTCTAATAATGAATTTGATGCTATTCTAAGTGCTTTTGGTACAAGCGGTCACACACATGATGGGACTGCTGGTGAAGGCGGCAACGTTACTGCTCTTCGCGGACACGCCTTAACATTTGGTTTAGGCACAGCAGGAACTGATATTGTACTAACGTTTGACGGTGAGACAAGTGATGGTGTGCTTTCTTGGATGGAAGATGAGGATCACTTTAAGTTTGATGATGATGTTAAAATTATTGATGATAAAAAAATAATCTTAGGAACAAACGACGACATCACTGTTAAATACGATGAAACTACAAATAACTCTCTAGAGATTGCAGCAAACGTAGAAGGCGCTGCTTTGGGCGTAGTTTTAAAAGCAGATCAGGGTGATGACGCTGGTGATGAATGGAAACTTAATATTGCTGATGGTGGTACACTTACGTTTGGTAATGATATAAACAGCGCAGGTACATATGTAACGCACATGACGCTAACACCTAACGCTACCGTAGCTAACTCTACAGCAACGTTTGCAGGAAACCTTACGGCAGCTAATCTTGTAACTGCTGGTAGTTTATCTATCGGTGGCACTGCAATTACTTCTACAGGTGCAGAACTAAATAAACTTGACGGTGTTACATCAACCACTGCTGAACTTAGTATTGTGGATGGAGATACTAGCGCAACCGCTACAACAGTCGCGGATGCTGACCGTGTTGTATTTAACGATGCTGGCACCATGAAGCAAGTTGCTGTTACAGACTTAGCAGCATACTTTGACGATGAAATTACAGCGATGCCTAACCTGACATCTGTAGGCACTCTGACAACTCTTACTGTAGACAACGTTATTGTTAATGGAAGTACAATCGGCCATACAAGTGATACAGACCTGATGACTGTAGCCGATGGTGTTCTTACAGTCGCTGGTGAGGTCTCTATGACCACACTAGACATTGGAGGTACAAACGTAACCTCTACTGCTGCTGAGATTAATCTTCTTGACGGTGGAACGTCTGTAGGTGGTTCAATTACAATTGCAGACTCTGACGGGTTTATTGTAAACGACGGTGGAACTATGAAGACAATTCCAGCGTCTGACATTAAAACGTACACGGCTGGCACAACTGCTGCTGATGATATTGCTGCTGGTGATGCTGCAATTAATCTTACGACTACTTCTGGCAATATTACCATTGACGCTCAAGGTAACGATACAGATATTATATTAAAAGGCACAGATGGTAGTTCTGACACAACGTTTTTAACAATTGATGGTAGTGACGCTGGTACAGCTTCATTTAATCACGATGTAAAACTAGCCTCTGATGCTGCTGTTTTAGGATTTGGCTCAGACAATGATGTAACTCTTACACATGTGCATGACACGGGTCTTCTTCTTAATAGCACGATGGCTCTTCAATTTAATGACGCTTCACAGTTTATTAACGCTCCAAGTGCTACTGTTCTAGATATCAATGCTACTGACGAAGTAGAGGTCAACGCTACTTTGATGGACGTAAACGCAAACCTAGATGTTTCGGGTACGTACACTGGTGGCGGCACAATGACCACTGGTGGTAATATTGTAATACCGAATGCTGGTACGATTGGCAGTGCGTCTGACACTGATGCTGTATCAATTACATCAGCAGGTAACATTGGTATTAATACAACATCTCCTGCAAAGAAACTTTCAGTTAACGGACCTGCACTAGCAACAATTAGTGCGCTTACAGACGGTTCAACAATTACACCTGACTTTGATACTGCACAAAACTTTTCTGTAACTTTAGGTGGAAATCGTACACTTGCAAACCCAAATAATATTGACGCTGGACAAACTGGCTCTATATTTGTTACACAGGACGGAACAGGTAGTCGTACGCTTGCTTTTGGTAATAAGTTTGCGTTTGCTGGTGGAACTGCACCTACATTAACGACCACAGCCTCTGCTGTAGATCGTATTGACTACATTGTTATGAGTTCTTCAATTATACACGCTGTTGTATCACTTGACGTAAAGGTGCCTTCGTAGAATGGTATTTCAAAATAATTTGCTGGCTGGAGCTTCTGGAGTTACTAGCGCACAAGCATCGTTTAACACAACTCTGATTGAAAAATCAGTTTGGATGGATGGTAATGCTGATGGCTTTACAAGATCAGCAAGTGACTTTGATAATGAAGACGGTAAAGAATTTACATTAGGTACGTGGTTTCAGCTTACAGAATTTGGTGTCAGTGGTGCGTTGTTTGGCGCAGGAACGAGCGGCGGTTACACGGCTTTAAGACATGATGATGACAACAAGATTTATTTTCAAACACAAGTTGGCAATGCAATTTTAAGCACACCCAATGTTTATAGAGATATTGGTTGGTATCATCTCCTTCTGAGTGTTGATACTACGCAGGCTAGATCAGGCAACAGGGTACGACTATTTATCAATGGTGAAGAGGTAATACTTTCTGGAACACAACCCGCACAAAATCGCGTTTACCAGTTTAATACAAACCAAATTCATGAGGTTGGCGACAGTTTTGAAAACGGAGCTTTTGAAGGATATCTTGCACAAAGTTTTATGATTGGTAGCAAGTCAATTCAACAGGGTGACTTTGCTATAACAGATTTTTTAGATACGTTTACACTTGGCACAAATGGTTCTCAGTTTATACCTAAAAAACACAGTGAAATAAAGACGCTCGTAGATGCAGGTAGTGACAATTCTTTTCTTTTAGATTACGACCCCGCTGATCCAACTGCATCTAATGCGCTGGGGTTAGATACTAGCACATACGGTAATAATTTTACATCGACCAGTATGGGTAGTGCTAATCAGTCAAGCAATACACCTAGTTTAACTCATCCATTGCTTAACCCACTAACCGCTGCATTTTCAACACCTCTTTCTGAGGGAAACACAAGGGCATTTGGATCGTCTGGAAATGGAGATGATATTAACCCCGGCATTATTATTCCTAAAACTGGTAAATGGGTGTGGCAGATTACTAATACCACAAACGCATCTTT
>Ga0209645_1001881_pt1 | contig 10247 bp, 8 predicted proteins | sample ETNvirenome_6_30_FD_184070 | JGI IMG/M metagenome (GOLD analysis project Ga0209645, IMG submission 184070) | Marine viral communities from the Pacific Ocean - ETNP_6_30 (SPAdes) (version 2) | ecosystem: Environmental > Aquatic > Marine > Oceanic | place: Pacific Ocean | collected 2013-06-19
CTTTTACAAGGCACTCACGAAGAGGTTGTGGTCCAGGGGCTTTGCCACCAGAAGTGACGAGTCGTGCGCCCTTTGGACGAATGTCAGAGAAGTCGAAGCGAAGCTTTGATGTACCCTTGAAGTAAGAATAAATAAGAGCCTTTACTGCGTCAGCCCAACCTTCAATGTTGTCGCTTACTAGGAAACGACGTGTGCGCTTTGGGTTTGGTTTGCGAATCTCTGGTAGCTTCTCAACGTGGTGAGCCTGGACAGAGAAGCCCACGCCTGTGCCACCTAGAAGTAGGAACATGCACTCACCAAATGAGTCGCCATGGTCGATAGGCATGTAAGCGCAGTTGTAAATGCGGTTTGGGGCTACTTCGATAGACTTACCACCAAACTGCATGGAGCGCATGGATGGTAAAACTTTTTTTGTAAAAACAAAGTCCTTATAAACTTTTTCTATTTGCTCGGCAAGTTCGGGATACTTTTTCATATGCATTCGCATATTTCTGTCGCAGAGTTCATCCCAAGTCTCTCTGCGCTCTTTTTCTGGTAAATACTTTGCGTATTTCATGTGGACGGTAATGTCCGAAAGTATTTGTGTAGCTAGTTCCATTTAGTCTTTTCCTCCGTTTCTGAACTTCTTGTACTTTTCTTGCAGCGACTCTTGCTGTTTCTTTGCAGCGTTGTCGTTAATTTCTTCTGCTGTTTCGCCTGTCGAGGGAAGAACATCAATCTTAATATTGCTCGTATCCATGAAAATAGGGTAAACGATACCATCAGGTCCGTTCCTGTTTTTTGCTACAAAGATACGTCCTGTGTTATTATTCTTGTCTGTAATGGTTCTGGATAGAGTGAAGATGAGGTCCGCTACGAAACATTTGTTGAAGGCTTCGCTAATTGATTCCATTGTAACCACTTCTGCGTTTAGTCCGCTGCGGTTAGTTTGGCTTGCTGTCCAGACGGGACACTCAAACTCTTGTGCCATTCCCCGAAGGTCTTCATAAATAGTCTCTAATTCGATGCGTTTCTCCTTGTAAGAAGAAATAGGTTGCAAAAGATCACCGTAATCGACGCAAATTAAGTCAGGTTCAAAACCAGAGCGTCTTAACTTTTCTAGATGTTGTTTGAGTTTATTTACGTTAGCGGACTTTGTTGGGTATTCTTTTACAATAAGTTTTCCTTCAAGTTCTTTTACTTGGTCGTAAATTAAATCTTTGAAGGAATGTAAATCTTGAAGTTTTACTGATGTGATGCAACTGTCAAAGCGGCTGGCTACAACAGTGTCTTGAAGTTCAAGCGTGTAATAAACTACGTTCTTGCCTTCTTTGATAGCCTGGGCTCCAAGATGCACGAGTGCCATAGACTTTCCTGCACCCGTTGGAGCAATAACAACTCCCAACTCTCCACGTCCTAAGCCACCCTTTGTAATGTCATCGACAATCTTCCAGCCCGTGGTCATAGGGTTGCGTGAGCGTTTTAGGAAGCGCTCTTCAAAGTCAATAAGATAGTCATAGCCGTGGTCATTATCTAGACCAAGTTTCATGGCTTGGTTGATAACTTCTGAAATTTGATCAAAAGAAGAAGTTTTCAAAAGTCCAACAGACTTCATAATAGCTTCTTTTAGTTTTTGTTTCTTGCAAAAGTCAAGAGCAGTGACTTTCACATACTCTTCGTCTTCGACTTGGCTTGTTGCAACGATGCGAGCAAAGTAGTCCTTTACTTGCTTTTGTAGCACCTCTGACTCTTCTTCCATTTCAGTTTTGATAATGGAAGCCATTATTTCAACAGAAGGGTGCTTCTCAAACTTCTGTCGATAGTTGGCTAAACGCTCATAGAATAGCCGTAGGTATTTTACTTCTAAGAAATAAGGGTCAAACACGTCTGACATTTGGTCGAAGAACGACCTGTCGTAAAACATACTTTGGACCAACTTCTCTTGGAAACTTTTACCGAACTTTGAAAAAGTCTCGTTCTCGTAGTCTAGTTTCATTTGTGCTCCTTTGTTTGGTAGTGTAGCACAGCGTTAGTCTTTTTGCAAGGAGATGTTTCTGAAAGTGCCCCAGAGAGTGGAGAAGTTGTAGTTCCCAAAACCATCCTGAGTCATCATCTTGTCAATTTCCATTTGGTTGAACTCTTGACAACACTCTGTCAATGTCCAATCGATTTTTGCCTTTGTCCTACTGGAAATAGCAGGAGAGTAAAGCTGCATTAGTTTATAGTTTTCTGATACTAGGTCTTTGTGTTCTACGATACTCTCAAAGATTTTTGCTTTGTTCTCGGGCTTATCGCAGACTTGGATGAGTTCGTTTAGAAACACATCACGGTCCTCCATTAGAAGCGGGAAACGCTTTGCCACGGTCTTTAGACCTGCTCGTGGCACACCGGCAAGGTTGTCTGACTTGTCGCCTACGATGGCGCGAGCCAAAGCGAAGTTTCTTGGGTGAATAGAAAACTCGTCCAAGATAGCTTGCTTGGTGACTGCTTTGTCTTGAATAGGTCGATAAACAATAGTTTTGTCATCGCAGAGTTGAAAAAAGTCTTTGTCGGAGGAAACAATAACCTTTTCTACGCCTGGGAAGCGAGACACGATGTAGCCCACAAGGTCATCTGCTTCTACGTTCTCAGAAACAAGTTGTGCCACGGGCATCTCGTTTAGATACTCAACAAGCCTGCCCATCTGCCAGATACGGTTTCTGAACTGTTGGTTATCAGACATGTAGGTATTGGGACGGTTGAATCGGATAGGCTTACGCCCTTCCTTATAGTTTTTATTCTGTGTTCTCCGCTTGAGAGAACCGCCTTCACCGTCCCACACTACCACTACAAAGTCTGGCTTAATAATGCGGCACTGCTTTTGTAGAGACTTCAAAAAGCCCTTACAGCCACCGATTGGTTCGCCATTTGATGATAGCGAAGGGTCTACAACATAGTTGCGTAAAAAAGAGTTATTTCCATCTACTATCATCATTCTGTTCATTTTAGTCTCCAATAAAATCGCCCAGGCTTTTGAGGAACCACGCTTGGAAAGCTTCTTCGTCCCAAGTGTGTAGTCCGTGCATATACATAAACCAATCTTTAAACTGCTCTGTTAAGTCTACATTTACATCTACGGAGCCGTCTTCATTCTCACGCAAAGTCTTTACTGTTATGCCGAAATTCCTCGCTAGACCCCCTGATATTTCTAACTTCATAAGTGTCTTCCCCTGTGGTGTAAAAGACTTTGCGGACTCCCACAAAGTCTAACACTTGATGACACATACAGCAAGGCTTGGACATACGAAACTTGTCGTAGTTGTTGATACGAACTACAAACAAGGAAGCACCTCTTGTTGATTTCTCGGGTACTCCAAGGATAGCGGAAATTTCTGCGTGTTGGGTTGCATGACCAAAGTTGTGAAAGTCTCGGAAGCGCTGTCCAAAAGCACAGTAGCAACCTTTGTTGAAACCAACTGATACAACTGAACCTCCCTTGACCAAAACAGCGCCGTGACGTAGTTTGCCATAGGTGCTTTCTTTTGCCATGCGTCGTGCCAACTCAAAATACCGCTGCACACGCTTGCTAGATTTTTTTATTTTTTGTGGCATCAAATGCTCCGCATAAGGATGGAGTATCTGTTATACACCATCCTCGTGCGAATGTCAAGTATTATTCTTCTTCACTGTCTACGTCATAGAAGTGAGAAGCATCACCAGTTTGCTCGTCAAACTTTTGGATAACTTCTCTATCCATAAGTCGTAGAATCTGGTTATAGAACTTCTCGTCTTCCAGCCATTCCAGCCACTTTGAACCTTGGAACTTTTGTTCGCCACCATCGTCGTAGATGAGTGTGTACCAAGCTCCACCCGACCTAATCTGGTCAGAACTCTTTACAGCCTCTAACCAACTTTCTCGGTCAAGGATGCGAGGGTTCTTATCGCCCCAGACAATCTGGAACGTACAGTTTCTACCCTCTGTGCCAAAGCGAGACTTCTCCAACTTTACTTTTACTTCTGAGCCGATGCGGAAACCTGCGTCGTTCTCAATAAAAGACTTCTTGGCTTTTCGCTTTGTTAGCCAGATACGAAGAGAATAAGAATACGCCAGAGCCTTGCCACCCGGTGTGAAGTATGGTGTGGTCATAGCCTCTGCCACATTCATAGTGATATTGGTCTTCAACTGGTTGAGAACCAACAGAACAGAGTTGCTGTTCGCAATAGGAACAGTCAGTTTTGACAAGCCCTTTGATAGAATACGTGGCTTTACTGCCATCGATGACTGAGGGTTGAAGTCGCCTTCAAGGTCAGAGATGGATGGTGTAAATGCTAACGAGTCCCAAACAAAAAGATACTTATCGTCTGTCTCGGTTAGAAGCTGTTCGATAGTTTCTAGAACCATCTCAACAGATGCTGCCTGAGCATAGATAAGGTTGTCAATATCACAGCCAGCGTTCTCCAAGAAGCTTGGGTCAATAGCCGACTCGGAGTCAAAATAAACAACAGAGAAGCCTTGCTTCTGTGCGTTTGCTGCAACCTGTGCAGCCATGTAAGACTTACCGGATGACTCCATACCGGCAATCTCTGTGATGCGACCAACCGGAATACCGGCTAGTTTTCCCCGGCAGATAACAGAGTCAAGCCAGCGTGAGCCAGTTGGAATCCATTCTGTGACTTCTGTCGGGTTATCATTTTTTAGGTTATAGGCAACTTCCATGCCAGCCCTTTTATTGATAAGGGCTAACTTATCTTTCATAGATAACTTGCCTGCTTTTGATTTTTCTTTTTTCTGCCTTGGCATTTTTCCTCCGCTAAAAGAAGACGGGGGGCTTTCGCCCCCCGCCTAGTATTACACACCCATTGCAGCGAATGCGGCGTCAACAGTAGAGCCCTGTGCAGAGCCTCCACCACCGCCACCGTAGCGAACGGTCTCTTGACCACCCTCTGGCATAAGGTAGTCATCGAGAATCTTCTGAACCTGCTCGGGAGTCTTACGGTCGAAAATCTCGTAAAGGTCAATGCCGTGCTCCATCCAGCCTGCTGCGGTAGAATCTTCCTCACAGAGCACAGATGGCTTTGGACGTGCTTGCAAACTGTCAAACACAACGCGGTCTCCCTTACCAAAGTTCTTACTGATGTAGGAAACCTTCAAGTCGAAGCCCTTCTTTGGGTCAGTCACATCGCCATAGTCCTCATCAAGAATGGTCTCAATGATGGCTTTGTAGGCTGTCTTTGGGAAGGACCAAAGAACAACACCTCGCTCTTCCTGCCCACGGATAACCGCAGGGGCATAGAAGCGCTGGGTGACAAACAACTTCTTTGCTTGGTTTTGGCTATCAGGTGTGCCCTCACGGAACAGTGAAGTAGCGAACTCACAGATGGGGCACTCATCACCGAAGTTGCGCTTCGGACAAAGAACACCACCCTTCTCCACGTTGTAGTGGAAGTGTAGTTCCTTCACGGGATCTCCGTCAGGGTCAGGTAGAATACGAATCATGTGCGTACCAACCTCTGGCTTCCAGAACACATTGTTGTTCTTTCCACCAGCCTTAGCCTTGCCCTCAAGGACATCTAGTTTTGCTTTAAGCTTGCTAAAATCAATTGCCATTTTATTTCTCCTTATTTGCTATAAACTTGCTATTATTTTACTATTCATTGTTTGCTTTGTCAATAGCCTCTACCAAAACTTTGTTCTGAACTGCTGTGGTAGAGTTTTTGACATAAATTAAATCTTCCTCGTATGGAACGGAGAAGACTTTGAAAGAAGTACGAACGTCTTCTTTCTTGAAGCCGCTAAACGACTTCACTACTTTATCATAAAGTTCTGTATCGGTTTTTACTTTTTGTTCGCTGATTCCGTAGAACACCTCCTGCTCTCGTATAAACAATAGTTTACCAAGGTCCGTCACGGTTGTCAAGTCAAAATCGCAGTATGAGATAGAAGAAATAACTGCGTTTTGGGAACTCTCCTCATCAATACCAAAAAGATTGTCCTGGCTTCTGAGCCAGTTGAAGGTGTGATAATGTCGTGCTGCGCTGCTGGCAATAGACTTCTTCATCTCAGTTAGAACCACATTCGGAGTCACAGACTTGATAAGGTCTAAGTCAAATAAATACCAGCGGTTGAACACCTTTGACCGCACCATTTCTTGGGTTACTCCGTGTACCAAGTTGTGTGCCATTGTAGCACTTTGGTTGAGTAAGTCAAGTTTTGGCTGCAAATAAACGATGTCAACCTTTTTATCTTTTAGTTGCTCCAAAACTTTCAGTGATGTGAGCGACACTGCTTCGCCTCCTGAAATAACGCACGTTACTTCGTCAGAAACAGTGGATAGATACCGCCTAAGCCCATTTATGGGCTCGTCGTAGCGTTCTGGGTCCGAAAATATTGGTACTTTGAACTCTGAACCGCTATGACCAATGGTATAGGTGTTGTATTCGGGGTAAGAAGCCAAAAACTCCGCAAAGAGTAAGGCTGACTCCCCAATAGATACGATACTTCTCATAGAACTTCCCTCATGTCGCCATAGTTCTTGCCGATGTTCATGTGAAGGTCGAACTTGTGGTCTCCAAAGTGAGAGAGTACAGACATAATGTCATTTATTTTATCTCTCTCGCTTGCATCGAAGTCTAGAACTACGCTGTCGTGGATAAAAAATGAAATGTGCGACTTCATACCCCACTCTTTCATTTTATCAGACAGCTTGGCGATGTTTGTTAAAAAAATGTCGTTGAATGTGCTCTGAACGATGTAGTTTAGTGCTCGTGTCTCATCAACCCTAATCTTCCTTCCTAAAGGGTTGGTGATAAACTCGCCATCGTAGAACTTGTTGATTATCTCCTGCCTATTAAATAGTTCTTCAAGCCGGTTGTTTTTCTTACGAGGGTCGTACAACCAAGCAAAGAACTTCTTTTTAACTTCGTCTCGCGTGTATTTGCCACCGAAGATGTTCTCATTGACCCACTTGTGTAGGTCGCCACGAGGGATAGGTCTGCCGGTTAGATAGAACAGTGTAGCAACCTCTGCCGAGACAACATCGAACTCAAGAAAAACGTTTCTGTAAGGCTCTATAACGCCGCGCATTTTTTTAGGCATAAGAAGTATTGGAAAAGAGTTTTTCTTCGTTGCCATGCGACCTGTGCGCGTTCCAAAGGTACTATAGTTTATGTAAGGGTTCGCCTTGTATTTGGCGTACTCTGCTCTGCCCTTTTCGGTTGCTAGTTGTACCTTGATGTTGGAGCCGTTGAGTTTTACTGGGCGGGTTGATACTTCCTTCGCCAACTTCTCAACTTTGATTAGATGGTCGTAGTTGGGAGGCTTGGGATAGTTTTGTAGAACATGTTGAGTTATTTTATTTTTTAGTTCTGCGTGTTGTTTGAGAAACCTGTGTGGAACAAGTTCGTAAAAGCAAAACTCATCGACTGTGAGCCCGACGTGGTAAAAAGACTTGAGCAGGGCTTTGAGCCTGCCTTGGGCTGCTTCCCAACTTTCTTTTAAGTCCTCGGGGCAAACATCGATAGGGTCTTTGCCACCTGTGTAAAGTTCTGCGAACTGAACGTGGTCAGGTAGATAAGAATGATAGTTCCAAGTCGCAGAGCCTTCTTCGGGAACGTGGTCGAAATGTAGCCGACCGTCGTAGTAGGATGCAACACAGGTTTCTTTGTCGTCTAGCGTTTGAAATAACATGCGTGCAGTATAGCACCGTGTTATGGACTTGTCAAGCTATAAAACTGCTTCTTAGAATTTTTTGATTTGCCAACGATACTTTCAATGGTTAAGCCAAAAGCGAGTTGTGAATTCTTGCGTTGATAATTGTATTGTCTGCGAGCTTCTTTAAACTTGGCAGTATTCTTAAAGGTTTCATAGAAACGTGTTTTAAAGTAAAGATATTCAAGCAGGGTTTTATTTTCTGCTTTAACCGCTTCTACCGAATCCTGGGTTATCTCGGCTCTGTTAATTTTGTCTGTTTTGTACTGATTGCAAGGAGTGGTCACGTAAGTTGCGTAAGTTAGGGTTGGCTCAGATAGAGCAACCGAGTTATAAAAACCAACCAAATACCCAACAAAAAAATCATAAGAAATATTTGCAATTCTATCGTAGTAGTTATTAAATATTTTATCTGTTGGCATACTCATCTCAGAGTCGTCGTTGGCAAACTTTTGCATAGCCTCTGAATTTATATTTGCAACAAGTGTCCAGGGACTATTCCTATTGACATAAAAGCCATACTTCTCGGTTAACAGTAGGTATCTTTTTAGCCCTGGGTCTGATAAGAACCTGTACTTTGCTCCATAGTTGTTTTTCTCGCCAGATAAAAGTTCTAGAACCAAACCACTTTGTTTTAGGCTGTTGTTTTTCTCGCAAAAGCCTGCAAGTGTGAACCCAGAGTCGTATCCCGTCTCGGACATAAATTTATCATAGAAATACAAAAAGCTTGTGAAGTTGCTTATGTTTTTATTTTTATATAACTTTGGGCTCATTTTCTCAAACTGAGAATTCATAAATTTATCAAAGTTGTCATACGCATCTTCGTAAGATGACAGAAGCTGAATGTCAGAAAACAACGAGCCGCGATCCCATCTGCCATTTGCTATTTGATTTTGCAAGTCAGCTATCATTGCGTTGTAGGCATTTGCTACAAATGACAGTGACTGCTGACGACCTTTTTCATCTGCTGGTGCAATCTTGGCTGGCTTTGGAAGAATTAAGTTTCCGTCGTAATCAACAATACCATACCGATTCTCTTTATCAAGGTCAATAAAATTCTGATTGAAGAAATCTTTTGGGAAGGTTTCGTCATAAATCTTCTTTTCTTTAAAATTTTGTTTTACTCCCAAGGTATCTATCTCCAGTTAATTATTGCTTCTTAAGAATTTGTTCGTATTCAGGGTCAATGCGAACTAGTTCTTGTTCTAAGGTGCTTAGTTTTCCTCTTTGCAGTTTTACTTCTGCCTCTAATTCAGCGACCCTTTTTTCTCTTCGGTCTACTTCAGCGTCTGAGACTACACTTTCACCTGTAATGTTAGCGGCGACCTTGGTGCCCAACTCAGCGCCATAAACCAGGCTGCGGCGGAAGACCCCTGCGAATGTGCCGTAGTCGAGTCCCGTCGAAACAGCGCCAAAATTTCTTTCATCTACTATTTTGTCTCGGACAAAAGCTCGACCATTGAGTCTAATGCCTTCCCTCAGAAGCCCCTTAGCTATAGTCAGTTTAAGTTCAAGTGCCTGTAATTTGTCTTTAGCTGCTCGACGTTGGTCTTGAACTTGTTCTTCGGTTCTCGTTCCTCGGTCTTTAAGCTCTTTTGGTTTGACCCTATTTGGGTCAAATTGAAGCTGGGCTGTAATATTTGTTGAGAATGTAGGCTTGTCTAGTGGAAGGTCGATACTTGCCTTGAGGGTCTTGTAGAGACCTGCATATCCAAACTTATCGTCATCAAGCGCATCAAAACCAAAAAACAAAGGCGAAAAATACCAATCAGTGAGGTAGGGGGCAATTCCCAAAACATCTTCTATTGTAAAGGTAACAGAATGAAGTCTGTATTGAATGCTTTTTGTGTCTAAGGCAGCGACCGCCGCCATGTTGTTTACGTCCTTGTTTTCAATAACGGAAAACTCAAATGGCTGCGGGTTGTCAGATGAAATTCTTATATTCAAGGATTGTTTTAATAAGCTGTTTCTGTCGGTTTTTTGTTTTGCGTACAGGGCATCAAACCAAGTCATATCAATAATTCCAAGGTCCAGCCTCTCAGCAACATTTAAAGATGCGGCTATGGAAGGGTCGAGCCTTTGAGTTGACAACAGCGGGTCATCCTTTCTTTTGAACATTATGTAAGAAAGTGGGGAAGTTGGTAGAGCTTCGATAACGAGTCTGGTTAAAACCTTTTCGTCCATCCTTTTTACTTTTAATCGACCATATTCTGGTGGCGCTCTAAAGGTGTTAGATTCGGCAGAAACTTCTATATTTTTAATTCCAGTTATATATCCAGCACTGTCCTTTTTAAGAGATAAAACATCAAGAGCATTAAAACCAACCTCGGTTTCAAAGTTTGATACACGGTATTCTTCTCTGGACAACAAAAGCTCGTCCACTTCATTAAGTCGGAAAAAGGCGGGTTTTACACCAGAAGATTGGGGTTTATATGTTTTCCCTTGGTAAACTATTCCCTTGCCATTAAGAATCCTTTCCCTGTCCTTAAATCCAAAAAACCCAATACTGCTTGTTTTACCTGCGCCGAAGCTCTTTTGAAAAAATGTTTGTCCTTTGACAATACAGCGCTGCATAACTTTT
>Ga0209645_1001882_pt1 | contig 10245 bp, 5 predicted proteins | sample ETNvirenome_6_30_FD_184070 | JGI IMG/M metagenome (GOLD analysis project Ga0209645, IMG submission 184070) | Marine viral communities from the Pacific Ocean - ETNP_6_30 (SPAdes) (version 2) | ecosystem: Environmental > Aquatic > Marine > Oceanic | place: Pacific Ocean | collected 2013-06-19
TACCTAATTCATTAGGTGGCGAGTGGTTTGATAAAGATAAAACATGTGCAACTAACTGTGGTAATGCAGACCCTACACCTTTAGCAGGGTATGTATATTATGAATATGAAAATTGTACAAATGCAAGTCAAAAACAAATATTTAGAGCACCTGCTGGATTTACTGCATGGCCAAACACACTAGCTTATCAATCTATTTGTTGGAGTAATGGTGTAAGCACAACTAATGTATCGTTTTTAGATGTTGCAAGCATACCAACTTATACTGATTGTGCGGCGTGTGATGCGGCTTTAAATCCAACACCCGTCCCTTCCCCAACTCCAGCTCCACCAATAACTCCTGGAACGCCAGAGTTTTGTTTAAGCTTTACAAACAACTTAACAGTTTTTAGTAGTACAATAGAATGGCCTGATATATTTCCATTTCCAGATACCACAGTTTCATATTATGTTATAAATGGTACATGGGGAATATACAATGTAAACACAGGGGTATATGTTATAAACAACGTACCAGCTGAGTGGCCAATTGCGTTTTTAAATAATGGAAAAGAAAACCAGATTACTTACACCGGTTCAAAGCTAGAAAGAGCAAATGTAACCGCATTAGATGGTAACACTTATGATTTTTATTCTGGAACAATAACTCTAAATGTTAATGAAGACTTTGGCACTATAAGCTATCAAACATTATATCCTGAATCTACTAATGGACAATACTTTTTAGGTGAAAACAATTTAAGATTTTCCACAGAGTGTGCCTCATCTACTCCGCCAACACCTACGCCAACTCCGCCAACACCTACGCCTCCAAGCGTTGTGCCTCCTATTCCCTCCCCTGTTGATACAGAATGGACAGTGAGCTATAGCCAAAACTCAAAAGGGTGGCCTTCATTTTATTCTTACATACCAGAGTACATGATAGGAATGAATAACTTTTTTTATTCTTTTAGTGGAGGAAATTTATATCAACACAACGTTAACGAGCTTAGAAATAATTACTACGGTGAGCAATATCATTCTCAAGTAACAAGCGTGTTCAACCAAAACCCGCTGGAAAATAAAATATTTAAAACTTTAAACTTAGAATCTAATGATGCTTGGGAAGCATATTTAGAAACTGATATACAAATAAATGGTTTTATGGAAGATGGATGGTTTGAAAAGAAAGAAGGTGCGTGGTTTGCATACTTAAGACAAAGAGGAGAAGTGCCGGCACTTGAAGGACAATACGCTATGAGGTCAGCAAACGGTATAGGTAAGACCACAAACGTTGCGCTAAATGCAGGGACAGCGACGCTTAGTTTTTCCACCAACCCTCTTGTATCTATTGGTAACTTTTTAAGTGTGGGTGATTATGTTTATCATTCATTACCTCAATATACCACTATATCTTATGGAGGTGTTGTTACTCAAATTAACGTAGATTTAAGAAACGGAATAAATGAAATCATAGTCAGCACAACTTCTGCTAACACCGTAACGTTTCCTTTGAATGACCCGTACATTTTGTTTATAAAAAGTTCTGAAGCAGAATCTCATGGCTTACTTGGACATTATTGTTTATTTACTATTACCAACTTTAACACACAAGCTACTGAATTATTTGCAGTAGAGAGCGATGTAATGAAAAGCTATCCGTAAAAATTAGTATCTTTGCATAGAATGGATTTTAATATAATTGAATTAAGTCCTTCTGACTATGAGGATGTATTGGTAGGATGGTGGAAAGATTGGGATTGGCAACCGCCGCCTAAAGATTTTTTACCGAATGATGGAGTAGGAGGATTGATGGTTACACATAACGAAAAGCCTATTTGTGCTGGTTTTATGTACATGACCAACTCAAAAGTTTCGTGGGTAGACTGGATTATATCCGACAAAAAAATAGAGGACACCCAGTTAAGGCACGAGGCGGTTAAGTTTTTGATAGCTGTTCTAACAAACATCTGTCAGGACAATGGAAGCGTTTATATATATGCGCTTTTAAAAAATGATAACTTAATTAAAACATACGAAGAATTAGGATATATACAAGGGGATAGCAACGCAACTGAAATGATAAAAAAAATATAATATGCCAGCATTTAGTACAATCGCATTAACAACACTATCAGCTGCAGGCGCTGGATTTAGTTTTGCAGAAGCAGGAAAACAAAACAAATTAGCCAGAGAAGCTCAAAGAGATGCAGCAAAAGCTTTAGAGGAAGCTAAGAAAAAATTAGAAGTAAACATGATGAAAGGTCTTTCAATTGCAAAAGAACCTTATGAGTTAGAGCGTGAAGCTTTGCTTCAAGCTGGAGCATCGGCTCTTCAAGCAGGTGTAGAGGGCGACCCACGTGGGGCAGCGGCTACAGCTGGTAGAGTGGTGCAAGCACAGCAACAAGCGACAGCTGAGCAAAGAGCTGCAATGGCACAAGAGATGCAAGAGTTAGATTTATTAGCAGCCCAAGAAGAAGTTAACCTTCAAAGACAAAGAGTTGGATTAGATATTGGAGAAGCGCAAGGACAACAAATGATGGCGGCAGATGCAAGAAGAGCAGCAGCTCAAGCTACGCAGGCGGGAGTTCAAGGCTTAGTGGATATGGGTACAACACTATTTCAAGGGTCTGATTTATATGCAGGAGAAAGAACTGATACAGAAAGAGCTGCTAGAAAAGCTGGGAGACAAAGTAAAAGGCTAGACAGAATAGAGGCAAACAGAGGTTTAGATGCTCGTAACAGAGTAGGAGAAAGAATGTTTAACAGAAACACTAGGCAAATGAGAAGAGATAATCCTGATTTATATGACTTTATATCTGACCCTGCGTTTGGTGTTCAGTTTAGGTCAGTATTTAATTAATAGTTATGCCAGTAGGATTTGGATACATAAGAGATGAGCAGCCAGCTATAGTTGATTGGTCTGCAATTACAAGAGAAGCTAGAGAGACCATCAAGGGTATTGAGGCTGATAGACAAGCTAAAAGAGAAGGGGTTGACCAGGCCATCAGAGACCAGTCGGAAGCTTTAATTAACAGACCTAAGAGTCAGAACACAGAGTACAATGCTGCTATGTCTAACATGACAGCTCAGATAGAAGCTACTATGCTTCAAAACTACAATGACTTACGTCTGGGTAACATAAATTTAAATCAATTTAATGCAGTAAAGAACACTATGATGAGTGAGACCAAGGGTGTTCTTGCTATTGCTAAGGTATATGCAGACCAGTATGATGCTAATGTAGAGGGAGCACAGAACGGAACACTATCTGGTTTTTCAAACTGGACAAATGCAATGACACAAGAGATGATGGACTTCCAGGGTGTAGAAACTTTTGTTGGGCCAAATGGAAAGATATCTTTTGTTAAGAAAAAAGAAGACGGCACAACAGAAACACTTGATACTTCTGAGCTATTTACATTAGCTAATATGAAACAACAGAAGTTTGATATGCAGGCTGAAATAGAAAAGGCTAAAGAAAAAGGAGGTTTTACTTACATTAATAGTTTAGGTAGAGAAGTTAAAGGATATTTTATCGACCCTACAAACGGAAACATAAATACAGATGCAATAGAAAAATCTGCAGCCAGCATGGTGGCCCAGGACTCTAACGCCTACGGTATATTATATGATTATATTGGAGGTTATGATTTTGAAAGATTGTCGGATGATTTTTTTAAAGACCATCAAACTGGTGAAGAACAAAAAGCAGCATTAGAAAAACTTCAACAAGAAAATAAAAACATAATTTATATTGATTCAAATGGTATGCCTATAGTTTCTGAATCACAAAGAGAAACAGCGCAAAAATATATTGAAACACAATTAGAAGAGATTGCTATAACAGGAAGAAAAGAGTCAGAGTTTAAAAAGAAAGAACAAATAGAAGCTGATATTCAATCTAAAAAATCTCAGACCAGACTAAGAGGGGCACAATTTAACGCACTTATGAAAGAGTTAAATAAAACAGAAGATGAAGCTGATGATATATTAGCGGGAATGTTAGAGTATACAGAAAATTTATTTAGTGGTGTAGACCCAACAAGTCCAAACATAAACAATGCTTTAAATAAAATTGGTTTTGAAGTAAACAAATTCGTTGACGCAACAGGTAGTCAAACCTCAACAAATCCAGCAGCAGTTATTATTGAAAATAGAAATACAGGTAAGAAAACAACTATTACCTTAGATTCATCAGCAAGCCCTGATGAGTGGATATTAGATTTCACTGATAACTTATACCCTCTCTTAGATAAGAACGAATTAGAAATACTATACGAAAATTCTGTAGCCAGAAGCCAAAGAGGTGGAGACAGTTTCCCTAAAATGGAAGATTGGTTAGCTGCTAATCCTGGGAAAACAGTACTAGATTATAACAATGCTAAAGCAGCTTTTGATGAACAAAATAAATAATGGAATTAGAAGAATTATATAGCTTACTTCCTGAAGGTTCATTTTCAGATTTTAATTCGTTTGCTAGTTTTGTAAATGAAAACGGAGCAGCTGCGTTCTATCCTTTAGTTGATTCTTCTATTTATCCCACTGAAGAAAGTTTTACAGAATCCTTAAAAAAAAAAGACTTGTCTCAAGATATGGATTCTTTTGGGGGAGATGGTTTATCGGACTCATTTACTACAATTGAATACGACCCATACGAAAACTTTTCAACCTTAAATCCAAAGTCAGAGTTTGATAAAAAATTTACTGCTAATACTAAAAGATTAGCCTCTGGTATAGTTAGGCTTCCGTTGTTTCTTCAAGAGGTTGGTGGTTCTATAAGAGGAACTTTTGATGAGAGATATGGAGATTTTTTAGCAGATATGTCTGTTGAAGAAAGAGAAAATTATTACGGAGCAACAGGTCTCACAGATTTTTCTAATCAATTATTAAGGGAAGCAGAAGAAATTGAATCAACTATGAAAGAGTTTGAAACCAGTATTTCAGAGGACTTTGGGGCTCTGAGATTAGGTCAAGCTTTGTCAAGAACTTTTGCTGAGGTAGGTGGAGCTTTACCTAGTGTAGCTATGGTACTTAGTAATCCGTATGGATTTGCTATGTTAGGAGCTGGTAGCGCAGCAGAAAAAAGTAGAAGTATTCAAGAAATGGCCGAGATGTCAGGAGAAGGAGGAGGGCTTGAACTCAAACAAACAATGAATGCTATAGGTACAGGAATAGCTGAAGGTGCTTTTGAACTTATTACCAGGGGAATTGGAAAAAATATGTTTAAAGTTTTACGCCAACTGCCAAAAGAACAAGCTGAATATACAATTAAAAAAGTTGCAACAGAGTATGCAAAAGGATTTGGAATGGAAGGGGCTTCAGAAAGTTTAACTTTAGGAACAGAAAGTGTCTTAGATGCTTTGCTATTAGATGATGAAGCAGCTTTTGAAAAAAGTTGGTATGAATACATGGATACTTTTTTAATAGGAGGTGTTGTTGGTAGTGGTATGTCTGGAGGAGCTGCTTCTGTTGCTAGATTAAGGCAAAAAAGACAGGCAGCAAAACTTCAAGATGAACTATCAGCAACTAAATATGAAAAACTTGAACAACCTTTTTTGTCAGAGGATTTTATAATTGACACAGATATAGAAACTATTATTAATATACCTAACAGTGAAGAGTTTTTAAAAGGAACATTGCAAGGTCAAGTTAAAAGAGGAGAGATTACACAAAAGCAGATGGATGAAGCTATGGCTAAATATACACAAAGCATAGCTGTTTATAATCGTGTTTCTGATTTAGGAATTGCGCCTGATAAGATGAATGAAGCATTAAGATTAGTTCAAAAAAAGTTAGACTTGCAAAAGTTAGTAGCCGATAAAGACGATGCAGCTTCTGAATCACAGCGTGAAGAAATTGCAGCAATAGATGATAGATTAAAAGTTATAAGCAAAGAAAGTAAGGGTACGCCAACCGAGCAAGATGTTAAAGATGAGCTTGAAGCAAAAGATGAGCAGCAACAAACCTATACATTACCAGATGTAGTAGAGCAAGCTAAAGAGGATTTTGAAATAATTGACAACAGGGGAGGCAGAGCAGGCTTAGAAATATTAGAAGAGGGAGATGGTAAGTGGTATATTCAAAATAAAAGAACAGGAACTCAACTAACTTTTAAAAGAAAAGCTGATGCTCAAAATGAACTAAGAGAGATTATAAACGGGAGAAGTGCATTTCAATTTGGTGAAGGCGAAGTAATTGTAGAAGATATTACAACCACTCCTACTACTACTGAGATAGAAACTGTAGTAGAAGAAACCACTCCTGATAATATAGTTGTTAGAAAAAATAAAGTGTTAAGAAGATTAACAGACGAAAAACTTACACCTGATGTTAGAAGACAAGCGTTTAGAAATTTAATAAAAAGGTTACGACCGGTAGGAAAAATAGCCGCAAGGTCAGCAAATAAATTAATTAAAGAGGTAGAGAAATTAGATTTTTCTAAACCAATTCAGGTTCAACAAACACTTGATAATATTATAGAGGCATTTGAAACTTCTAAACGAAAACAACAAGTAGCTGAAGCGACTTCTTTATTCGAGAAAATACAAACCAGGAAAGGAAGAGCTAGGGTTATCGCTGAAACAAAACAAGCAGCTGAAGCTTTTTTAAAAATTAATCTTAAAGAAGTTACAGATATTGCAGAGTATATTAATAAAGCTACCGAACTAGCGCAAGGTTTACTTCCATCAACAACAAGGGATGGTAAAGTAAATCAAAAAAGAGCGGCTGTTTTACAAGAGATAAATGAATATACTGAGGCAGAATTAAAAGAGCAAAGAGAAAATTTAATTCAAATAGAAAAAGATGCCTTTGAAGAACTAACAGGTAAATCTGCTGATGAATTATCATTAGTTGAAATTAGAAGAGTTTTAAATGATGTTGAAAACATAAAAGAAAAATCATCTCAGGATGAGACAATTGATTTTGAGCTTGGAACAAATGTGCAGCAACTTCAAAGCTCACTTAGAAATGCAGTTGAGATTGCTAAAAGATTAATTAGTAATCAGTTTGATACAGGTATTAATTTATTCACAGGCCAGGAGTTAGATGTATCTGAGGCAGACAGAAAATTAGTTGAAGAGTTTTTAGATTTAGATATATCTGATTTATCAAGAAAAGATGCGCTTGTTGCATTAGATTCATTGACTGAATTTGTAACCAATGGGAGCACAGGGGGTATGCAATTTATAGTAGACAATATAATAGGGAAAGAAAACGCAAAGACATTAAAAGAAGAGGGTGTAAAAAGCAAACCTTTGATGTCTTTACTTACTGATACTGTTCCCGTAATTAAAAAGTTTGCATTGTTAAGAGGGTGGGCTAACAACATAGCAACTTTCCCTGCTATGACTGAGCTTATGTTCCGAGGTCAAGAAGCAGCTAATAAATTTATGAATGTATCTGGACTTCAAACTTTATTTAATAATGTAGCTGACGCAAGAACAAAAATAAATAATATAGAAAATGAGTTTTATAAAATTTATAATAAAAAGAAACCTAATGGTAAAAGTTTTAGTAATGCTGAAAACATATATGAAAGAGGTATTTTATCTAGCATGAGAAGAACTATTGCTGGCGATGTAACTAAACAACAAATAGAGTTTGAAAGGAAAAAAAGATTAATAAAACAATCTATAGATAATTTAAAAAGAGCAGCCAAAAATTTAAACACAAGAGGTAAGCAGGCAGAATTATATCAGCAGGTTTATGATAAATTATTGAAAGGAGCTAATACTATTCAAGAAGTTGAAGACAGGGCGGCAGCAGTTAATTTAGACGCAGTGCAATGGATGACAAATAAATGGTCAGAATACTATCCAGAGCTTAGAGATGTTAGTTTAAAAATATATAACACCGTATTAGATGAAGATATAAATTATACTCCTGACACTATATCAAGTTTAGAGTTAGATAGGACAGAAGATATTGACAGACCAATTTATGAAAGCCCTGAGTATTTAAACAATAGAAGATTGTATAATGATAAGACAGGGGTTCTTAAAGAGAATAAAAGAATAAATAGTTTAGGTGATAATAAATTTGTTAATCTTGATTTTGATAGAGCTAATATAAATGCTCTTAGAAAAGCTATAATTAATATTAACTCTGCTTCTGTAATACAACAATTACAAGGGTTTATAAAATCAGATTCATTTAAAGACATAATTCCTGATGAAACAGACCAAATGTTATTTAAAAATAGATTAAGAGATTACATTGCCGACCAACGTGGAATTAAATTTACAAGTCAGACACAGCGTACCGCTTCAGAGGCAATAGATAAAATAGCATCTATACCTATAGCAAGAGCGTTAGTAAGTGGTGGACAGTTTATTAAACAGCTTACTCCTATAGTAAGTACATTTTTTACTACAGGCCCAATTAATACTTTAGAAGGTATGAGGTTATATTATAATCCAGAAGTCAGACAATGGTTAAAAGATGCGGGCTACTCTATATCAAACAGAGGTATTGCGGCTGAAGCTTTATTAGATAACGCACAAAAATCTTTGGAAAAAACCAGAATGGACAGTGACGCTGAAGTTGTATTAGAAAAATTAGATAATGTAAGTAGAGCAGGTTTAAAATATACTCTACAGTCTGCTGATATTTTAGCAGCCAAAACTACATGGATGGCTAACTATGTAAAGAAAATGAAAGAGCTTGGCTTTAACGAAGTAAGCGACCCTACATTTGATTGGTCAAAACACGAAGTAAATAAAGAAGCTGCAGATTTTGCTCAACAACAAACAGATAGACAACAAAACGTTTCTGATGCTGCTTTACAAGGGGCTATGTTTAGAAACAGAAGCGTAATACAGAGAGCTTTATTACAAACTTTTATGCCATTTTCAAACTTCCTTTTGAATATGAAAACAAGAGCTTTATCAGATTCACTCAGTTTGTTTAGTAAAAATTCAAGCATACAAGATAAAAAAAATGCAGCTATATCTTTGTCTGCATACACAACAGAGTTAGCAGCTTTTAATTATTTAAGCTCTGCTTTGACAGGTTTAAACTACGCTGCGTCTAACGCGCTACTTGAAGCGTTTACTGGTGATGAACCTGATGAAGACTTTATAGAAGAAAGAGATGAGTTGTTAAAAAAAGGTAGATTTACAAGCTTAGCTACAGATTATTTCAGTCCACTTCCTCCTTTAAACCCTACTGTTGCAAAACAAATCAATGCAATTATAAAAATGTTTGATGACAGAGAAGACCCTTTTCAGTTATTTGTAGACGAAAAACCTATCGAAGAAAAACTTGGTTTAGCTACAATTGGTAAAGAGGTTTTTGATAGCGCAAAAGAAAGTATAGACCTAGCTGTTAGTGGTGTGTACAAATACAGTAAAGGTGGCGAGGAAATAGAATATGAATTATCAGATGAAGAAAGAAGCTTAATGCAAATAAGCGCAATTATGGAAGTTCTATATGGTATTGGATATATGCCAGCTGAAGTAAAAAGAATTGTAGCTCAAAATAAAAAATATATAATGTTTAAAGCTAAAAAACCTTTACCTAAAGCTCCTAGCTATAGACCTAGGAAGGGAAGCAAGGTTAAGTCTAAGCGTAAATCAAAAATATAATGCCTTTTAAAAGTCAAGCACAAAGAAAATGGATGTACGCTAACAAGCCAGAGATGGCAAAAGAGTGGGAAGATGAGACACCTCCAGGTCGTTTACCCCCACGATTACATTCCAAATCTGAATCCAGAACAAAGATAAGTCAGAGAAGACGTAGGCGTAAAATCAGAAAAGGAATGTAAGTAGTAAATACATAAGTACTGTATTTATTACAATTACAATTACAAAATTTAATTTAGGATTCTTCATTACAGATTCATTAGACAATTAATAGCTGTGTGTCCACCCAGAACTACACCACAACCAATAGCTTGTTTTTTAAAATGCTTTGCGTAAGCAGCTGCGTATGAAGTAGTATCTATACCACATCCTACCTGCATACCAAACACCCTAAAGTTCCTACCTACCATCCATTCGATGTAAGCTTGCGTGTGTATGTGCCCTTGTACAGTAGACATCATATCGTTCTTTGCTTTTGTTCTAGCCGTTCCACCCTCTCCGTGTATGTACTGTACGTTGTCATACACTATTCTTTCTACCCAGTTCCATTTAGTTCCCAGCACTTCATTGTAAGACTTAATCCACATAGTTGGTATGGCTGAGGTCTGAGCTTTCCGCATTACCATTCTGTCGTGGTTTCCTATAATCACATCAGCTTTTGGAAAAGCTCTGTTCCAATC
>Ga0209645_1001883_pt1 | contig 10245 bp, 10 predicted proteins | sample ETNvirenome_6_30_FD_184070 | JGI IMG/M metagenome (GOLD analysis project Ga0209645, IMG submission 184070) | Marine viral communities from the Pacific Ocean - ETNP_6_30 (SPAdes) (version 2) | ecosystem: Environmental > Aquatic > Marine > Oceanic | place: Pacific Ocean | collected 2013-06-19
ATAATCTCTTTGATAGTTCCGTTATGTGGGTCAGTTATACCAACTTTAGAAGAACCAGCTATTCTAAAGTGAGTAACTTGAGATACTTGAGTTCCAATGTCTCCAGATATATCTGATACAGCATTAGAAAATCCAGCAGAGGAAGCACCATTAAATAAATCAAATTTTAAACGATGTACTCCAGTAGTATAAGTAGCTGAACCCTCTAAAGTAGTAGTACCATTATTAATAGCATATTTATTTGTTGAGCGATAAAATCCAGTACAAGAATTACTATCGTTATTTAATGAATATAATGCTTTATTTGGTGAACCGGTGTCATTTGTTTCGCTGACACTAACAACAGTAGCTGGAAAGTTTACATTAGTAATATCGGCTGCCTCAAAGGAATCATTACTGCCATCAAATAATAATCCATCTGCAAGCAATGCTCCACTTTCTGCAATCTTTGGTTGGTTAGCAGCAGTCGATTGAACTGCATTGTTTGACCCAGCTTGGTCGTACCAAGTGTGGACGAATGCTTGGTGTGTATGAGATACTATTTCAAAGTTGCTGATTGTGTACGAACCAGTATGACCATCAGCAAACATAAGGAAACTTCCATCTGCTGATGCTGTATGGGTTTCTGTATAAGTTCCATTAGCAGTAAATGTAGAACCACCAGTAGTTACTCCAGTAACATTACTGGTATTAGTTGTACCTCTAAGTGATGGGCTTAGTCCAGATTCACTATCAAAATTACTTACTGTATATCTTACAACAATTACATCGCCATTTCCAAAAGAATAAGGAAAACCAGCTGAACTTGTTCCTCCACCTTTATTATCTGCATCAAATCCAGTGTTACCATTTGCTGTAAATTGGTCATAAGGAAAAGAGCCAGTGCCATTTACTGCTGTACCTACTGCCAGAACTTCATTTAAAAATCCATTAAGGTCAGTAGAAGTTTTGCTTCCACTCACTATAGATATAGAAGAACTTGAACCTACTTTATCATCTGAATCAAAAGCTACGTTTACTTCTGTACCATCTGAGCTTCTACGAATACGAACTGCATTGCCACTATAGCTAGCTTTTGTTTTACGAAGACTATAAGCAGCTGCTGCTGTTGCTACATCTGCTGGCAACGTATTCTCTAGTTTACCATTTACCCAATCCTCTAATGCACCACTGGAAATTTGATTAGACGAAAAGTCTTCTTCTGGATCATTTGTTTCTCCAGAATCTCTACGAACTTTTACAACTCTACGACCTACTGCACCAATATCTCGCAATGAGTAAGCGGCTGCAGCACCACCAAACCTACGAGCTATGCCTAAGTCGGTATAATTAGAACTAGCACCATCTAGGATATTCCAAGACGCACCAAGGTCGCCCTTCAACTCTGTTTGGGCAGATGCTAGATGTTCTGAAGACATAATTAGTCAGTGAACTCAGTTAAATATATGTTAGAAGTTGTACTTCCCGCTCTGATAAAACTAGCTGCCTCTAAAGCTGCTTTACTAAATGTATAAGAACGTCCAGCGTAAAGTCGATGACCGGTAGATTGAGATACTACTGTTCCGTCGAATCGAACACGAGCATCTGCATCTTGAACGTCTAATGCAATGTATTTAGTTAAGTTACTATAAGTTGTAGTCTTACCTTCCGGTGTTGAACTGCTATCAAGAACTATTTTCTCCATAGTAGTATCCGGAGTTGGCTTCGGGTACAAGTTGGTTACGAATGAATTAGGCATATGTATATTTTATATTAAGTGTCAACGACTTTGCCTACTGACGTAAGTCGTAAATTTTTTGTTTATTGTGTTATTATTACTACGAATATCTATCTTTTCTAACTGCGTATCTAGGTATTTTTGAGCTATTTGCTCTTCGGTCAAAGCCTTGCCGTGTTGACCATCCATTCGCAAGAAATCTGCATAAGCAGCGTGTGCAATATAGTGAAAGAACTCAGCTGGTATATCTGTTGATGTAGAAGTGAATAAATCCAGATTTTTCTTATAAGTTACAAAAGCAGAAGCGTCATCAGTGTTAACTATATTTAAAATATTAGCACCGTTAGCATCTACGTAGAAGTCGTACTCAAGAGCTGAGTTATTCAGAAAAGCTTTTTTTCTATGTATTCTTATAAACTCTCCTATTGTGGTTAATCCACCTTGAGTAAACGGAATAGTATTATTTGTTGTTATATTTCTTTCTTGGGATACAATTAAATACCTTTCCCAAGATGGACTAGAATTATAAGCTTCGGATGCTCTACGATTTACTAAGTCTAGTATTTTTGTTTCTTCGTCTGTTGTAAAATCATTTACTCCAGCTAAAGCTTTTATTAAGTTCTTTAAATCTGCGTAAGTTCTGTCTTGCATCTCTATATTTTATTAGGACTTAAATCCGAGAACTTTTTGTTGTAGTACCGTAAAAATTCTTTTGAATGCACTTGTTCGTGCCCGTATTTGCTAGTAAGTCTAAAGAACTCACGAGCTGGTATCGTAGCTACGCATTTACCAAAAACTGGGTGTGTTTTACCTTTGTGTTCTTGGGCTTCTTTCTTAGCTTGTAGCACTCTGCCTTTTTCTGTTTCTTTTTCTAATTTAAAACCACTCTTGATTTCATTCATAAATGCTTGATCGAGTTCACCGGTGGTAAAACTTTTAGGTATATTCGTAATTATATTCATAGTAATTTTAAGTTAAAAAAAAGGTAGGGGGCTTTCGCCCCCGTACCGAATTGTAATTAGTTAAGGTCGCAGATCTCAAACTTTAGTTTGATCTCTCCAGCAGTTAACTCGTTTAATGAATAAGGAGCATCATTGTCAGTATCTGGGCTGAACAAGATGTCAATAGTGTCTTCAGATGTGTACACTTTACCGTTTTCATTGTCTAGCAACGCACCAGTGTTTGCAACGTATGTAATTTCAGTAGCATCTACGTGAATATCTGCTGCTGTTAAGTATCCGTCTGCATCATCACCGTCACCAACTGTAATAGTTAAGTCATCACCAGAACCGCTATCATTGAAAGCAGTAACTAGTTTTGCTGAACATTTAGTAACAAGTGATCCCGCTGGGATTTTATACGTGAATGTTTTGGTTGCACGATCCGCAAGAGTCCCAGCATTAGCTACTGAGAAATCATTGAAAGAGATCGTTAACTCGTCTGTAAAACCTTGTGGGTTTTCATTAATTGTTAATTTAGCCATAATGTATTACCTCCGTGTTATGCGTTATCTGTAATCTTACCGTGAGCAGCTGGGTGATATACACCAAGTGTTAATGAAGCATCAACATAACCGCGCTCACCACCACCTAAGTTAGGTAGACGTGTAGAACCAGTTGGGATCAACTCGTGAATACCGTAGTACTCTGGGTTCACAACGTAACCGTCACTGTAGTTAGTACCTCCAGCAAGTGTAGCTGGTGCAGTATCTGGGTTCATATTTACGATTGAAACCATACCGTGATCTGATTGGTACATTTCAACAGATAGTTTAATCTGTGCTGAATTACCATCATAATTTACAGTACGTACATTATCAGTAGCTGAAGCAGTTGTACGTGCGTAATCAGAGATTGTGCGACGTAGACCAGTATCAGCAACTAATGTAAGGTTGTTAGTTGAACCAGTTTCACGATAGATAGAAGCGATGATTGTGTTCAGTTGAGTTTCAGTCAGTGCTGTATTCTCTTCTTGAATTGAATCAGAAGGAGTACGGAAGGCTGCTGGAACGTCAGCTGGACCAGATGAATCAATCCAGTCACCTAAACCACGAAGTTGGTAAGCTTGACCAGATCCGTCTTCTACAGCGCGGTCTTGAGTACCGATAACGGTAGCCTCAATGTCGCGTTTTAGTTCACGAAGTGCTTTGGCTTCTGCTTGAGCGATTTTCGCTGGACCTACGGAATCAACAGCCTCTTGGAGGTCTGATACCATATAGTCACGGCGGAATTTTTGCACGTAGTTACCTAAGCGTGCACGACCACTAAATTTGTCAGTGAATGTTGTTACATCAGCACCTTCAGAAACACCAGCAGTTGATGGTGATTCTAAGCTGTCAACAGTCCACTCAACAAACGTAGCACTAGCTTTCTTTTTAGAAGCTGAGGAAAGAACCGGAGTCTCTTCTGGAGCAAGAATTGTCAAGACATCTGTCAAGTCTTCTCTATTAGAGGCTGCCGATCCGGGCGATGTTGTATCGAATGTATTTGAGAATGACATTTTATTTTATATTTTATGGATTAGCGATTTTGCATTTGCAATGTTCTGAGAGTTACGAAATCACTTTTGTTGCCAGTTTCCTTGAATCGTTGACTAAGGTCTTTAAGTGCCTTAGTGGACTTTTTCGCAGTTTTCTCTGATGTTGATGCCGAAGGCACCGCTGTCGTACTAGGGTTAAGTGTAGTTTTCTTAGCAGTTTTAGCCGGTGGGGTATCTTCAACAATAGTGCGTCTACCGTAAATACTATTAGCTGCGTGAGCTAATAAGTACTCTAGCTGTGCTTCAACTTCTGGATCAGCTTTTTGTGCTAATTTAACGAACCTAGGGTCTTTGATCATTTTTTGATAGGACTTACTTAAGTCGCTATCTTGATCTTGTAACCAAGTAAGCTCTGTTTTGGCTTGTTGTGTAAAAGCTTGCTTTAGTTCCCTTGATTTGTGGTACTTCTTTAGAGTATTAGCTTGCGCTGGTAAGAACTTATCACGAGCTTTACGTGCGTTAAGTAAACTCTTTCGCACATCTGCTTTTGTGAGTTCTTTTCCCTCTACTTCAGTTACTACGTCTTCTGGTCCGTACCCATCTGCATTAAATAAAGTATCCTCAGCCCACTCTATAATATTTGCTACTTCTTTCGCCTTACTTTGTAAATCCTTTACAGTTTTAATATTACTGTAAGGGTTATCGGCTACCTCTGGAGTCTTTAATGGATTCTTTTTTTGCAACTGGGCTTGCATTTGCTGTTCCATTTGTTGAACTCTAGCTTCTGCGGCTTTGCGCTTTGCTGTAAGTTCTCCATAACGGGCAACTGCTCTACTACCTAGTTTTTCGGATAATTCTTTTAAATCATCCTCTGACATTTCATCTAGATCTAACTGTGAAAGAACGTTGTCTGAACCACCTTCTTGAGGTTGTTCTTGACTTTGTTCAGCACTGACTTCTTCGCCGGTTTCAGTTGCAGTACTCTCGACTGCTTCTTCATTGGTTACTTCATCAGTTGCTTCAACTTGGGGTTCTGCACTTTCCTCTTGTTGAGGGGTTGCAAGACCCGCGCGTCTTTGTGTAAACTCAGACACTGACATATTTGACTGTACCGCTGTTGTTTCTGTTGTGGGTTCAGCGTCTCCCACTGCGATTTCGTTTGACATAATGTTACACTCCTTAACGCCGAGCGATGGCGATGATTATATTATATACTACGTATCAATAGTAAAAACTAAAGTCTATCCGAGAACTTAGTCTGCAACCTTTTCCAATCGCACATTTGTAGGATTTGATCATAAGTTAGAATACGACCAGATATTTGTTGTATTTGCTCTATACTTGCGTTATGCAACTCCTCTATAGTTTCTTCTCGTAAGTCGTTTATTACACTTATAAAACGAGCAAAGTGCTCGTGATTACTCAGAGCTACTAAATCTTGTTCTAAACTCATATATTATTCCTCTTCGGTTTCGTCCTCGTCTTCGTCCTCTTCATCTTCGTCTTTTTTGAACATATCTTTCATTTGCTCGAAGTAGAAGTCGGTCTTTTCAGCTCGTCTATCGGCGTGTGGTTTTCCCGGACGTAAAAACTTAGTGCGAAATACCTCATTTGCTTCTTGGGGATCTCCACTTTCAAAAGCTTCTCTGATTTTTGCAGCGTTCCCTTCGCCGACAATATTCTTAAGATCTCCGTAAATATTTTCGTAAACGTATTTATTTTGGGAATTAACATCATCATTAAGGTTGTTATCTTTGAGAAATTTGTTATAATACTTTCTATGAAAATCAAATTGGTAAACACCTCTACCGCCTCCGCCGCCAATTTGCTTTTGAGCGGGATCAAAACTACCACCACTCTCTACAGAAGCGTTACCAGCCAAAGCAGCTAATACAACTGGATTCTCTCCAAATATTGATTTAGCTGAACTAAGGAATGCGTTAAAGTTCGATTGGTTATTTTGCTTTTTAACCTTTTTGTTTGCGTATTCTGTTGGTGTTAAGTTATCCATCTTGCATATTTTGTGTGTTGATTTCCCCCATCTGAGCTGGAGCTGTTCCAACTCTTCCGATTTCTGCATTTTGTTGTTGTTGCATTTGGAAAGTATATTGTCCGGAATATTTCTGTAATCTAGCCTTGAATGATTCGTCACTCTGTAATCGTTGTGTGACATCTGGCTGTGAAGCGTACTGCTGAATAATACCAAGTGCAATTTGAGCACCATTAGGACGTGCTGGCATTTCAATGCCGGCAAATATCTTAGCGAGGTCGTCAGTAACTTGTTTTGTGATTTCTTCTTGTGCATCTTCAGTTGGTTGTAGTATTCTATCCGCAAGGATTGGATCTATACTAGTAGCAGCTGCATCTAACAAGGAGTCAACATTAATCCGACCGTTATTATCCATTGATAGTAAGCCCATAAGTTGCTGTAACTTCTTCTCTTGTGTTTCTGGGTCAGTGTTAAGAACATCGTAAGAAATCATAATATCAAAGTTCTCATCCGGATCTCCTTTACTAAACTCTTGAGGATCTGGTGAACCCGTAACTCTAAAGAAAGTAGATTCCGGTCCAAATCTTTGATAACAGCGGTAGCACATTTTGACTACGTCCGCACTGTGCTGTAAGAACTTATCTACTAAAAATTGTTTACGTATTGAACTAATCTGAGAGTTCTCATCTAATCCACACAATCTATCCGCTTGTGCTTCCATAGTTTGCTCTATCTCTATAGAACCTTGATTTACTTGAGGCGCTGGAGCAAAGTCCAAATCACCTTTACGTCTGTAAGGAATCATTCTCCCGGGTCCCCAATCTGTTGGTGCTTGTCCAACTGGGTGAAGAATCGGAGGTAGAGTAGCGATACTATTTCTATCTATGCGTGAGTCCCTCTCGACCTTGACTTGATTCTGAATCCCGCGGAGAATGTCTGGAATAGTTTGGGTGTCATATAACCGTTTACTATCTTCAGAAAGTTTAGAAACCACAACGGGATAATCTTCGTAACCATTTAGTAACTCAAACTTAGCGTATTTGTCATCGAAGTCCTTGTGGAATACTGTGCAATAAATACCCTCCGCTCCATCTTCTTTGTCTACTAAGCGCTGATAGCAGTAAACAATTTCAATCAATTCATCAGCTTCGTATGCGTTATCTGTTAAGGATACACTTCTGCGACCTTCTTGTTCGCGTTCTATGGAATCTATATTTACACCTTTGTATTTATCTATGAGTTCGTGCACAAAGTCTTCGTCCCAGCCAGCTGTTACTACTTTGTTCTCTAACTCTTGAGGTGTGTAATACGTTTTCCAAAAACAATACGGTGCACGCTGTGGATCCGTCACGTACGGAGGAAAAAAGAAATCACCATCTGGTGCAAGTGTCTTTACTTCTGGTGCATCTATTTGCCTACGAACTAGAGGTAAATCAGCTTCACCTACTTTGCGTAGTTCTTTGAGAACTTTCCTTGCTCTCTTTTCTGTAATACCCTCAAAAGTATTAGTTAAAAGAACAACAAGCTCTTCATCGTTTTCACCAGTCTGTATAAGCTCTACAACTGCTGGAGCAATTTGTGCTATCTGCTCTAAATTTAGTTTCTGTAAGTACCTACGATCTTCTCTGTGCCAACCTACGTAGGTAATTAGGATTCCTCTCTCGAGCAAATAATTTGCCCCGAGCTCCATCTCTTTCTTGAAACGTGGAATATAACCACTGGATACCATCCACTTCAAGAAACCAGAAACAACCTTAGCACGTGCTAGATCAGTAGATTCAACTGGAAAAGCACGAACATTAGCCCGATTAAGAGAAGAAATAAATAAAGATACAAGCCTTGTAATGCGTTCATCAATGGTATGTGCCTCCATATCAGCAGCACCTTCCCAAGGAAAAGCATCCGCTCCGTGCTTTCTGTGGTCACGGCTTTTACCAGCCCACCAGTTACGACGATCGTCATAACTTGTTCTGCACAAATCAAAATAAGCCTCTAGTTCTACTACGGTTTGATCGTAAGCATAACGTAAAGTTCTAATATCGGGTTTCTTTCCTACGTAAGTAAGAGCTTCTGAGATTGAGTCACTTTGCATAGTTATAGTTTATTAAATATAATAACACATCTATCAAGAACGCTCTGGGGTCTTTACCCACTTGTACTTTGGCTCAACTCCGCTGTTATCAGCTTCTACGTATACTACTTTACCAGATGTGAACCTATCTCTAAATTTTAAAGGTATCCTTACTGGTACCTTTTTAGATAACTCCTTTATGTATACTATTATAAAATTAGGGTTAGGAGCAGATTGTAAAACTGGTCCTCTGTACAAAACCGGCATTGCCACGAACTCATCTAGAACTCGTTGCCCGTCTTCGTTTACCCAAGTGCCCTTACCCCTTCCGGTAACCATTTCTTCATCTAGTTCTTTAAAAACTATATCTAAGCCTTCCTCGAAAGGAATGCCGTACTCTTCTGTTATTTCTGTTAATCTTTTCTTTGGCATTAGTAGCCCCCCGTTGTATTGTTAGTTGTTTGCAAACTTCTATGATCCAAATGGTCCGGTCCCTCTCCAGAGTTGGACATACGTAAGTACCGAATCACATCAAAGAAATCTTTGAGGGGTTCGTCCGACTTGCCCTTGGAGTTGTAATTAATCAATGAATCAATCAAGTTCCCGCAATCTTTGTGTATGTAACAAAGGGGCTTGTTGGCTTCATCAACCTCTACGTTAGGATTATAACTAAACCATTCATCAAGTGCGGTAATGCCTTGGTCTTCTGTTCGCCCATCACTGGGAATGAAGTGCATACCGTAATCATAAAATGATGTAAATAAGTCATCGTTGTTTTCATTTTCTCTTGCGAAGTATCTGGAGTCACCTATGCGCTCTATCACTTCTATGTTTAATTCATCTTCTATTTCGTTAAAAAGCTCTACGTATCCTTCCACATTAAGACCCAGCTTTTTTGATGCTGGTCCGAACTTCCATTTTGGATCGCCAAAAACTGCCCATTCTCCATATGTATCACGGTCGGGGAACTCTTTTCTGATATAGACCTCATTATCTTTATTAACTCCAGCCCAGATTGAAACATAGTTTCTTGCTCCGGCGGGGTCGACCACTTGATAACAGCTGAACTCGGACTTATCAGAAATGTCCGGGAAGGTTTTTCCGTACTTGTTTGGTGTCTCAGATAATACATTTACTTCTGTGTTAAATAGTGGTAACAGACTCGTCATTGATTTTACCGGTACCCCGTAAGCACGTACCATAATCTCGTCCTCGGGACGATTGTACAAGTCTTTAGATATTCTATCATATCCCCCAAATGGGTTCTCGTCCGAATGTAAATACACTACACCCGCATCTCTCTCTGGACTGTACTGCTCTATAGGAAGTTGCTTGTAGCCCAAAAGCTCCGCCGCTCTAGTCCTTATAGTCTCTGCACCCTTTAAGTACTCAGATATAAATGGTGTGTAACCATCAATCGGAGTGAATCCTATTACCATCTTAGCATCTCTGGTAGCTAGACGGAAACGTAAAGTATTTACTAGAGCCGAATCTCCTAAGTACTCATCTAACCAAGCCCCGATATTTAAAGTGTTAGTCTTCTTGAACCCGAACTCAAAACCCTCCAAGATGGTCTGATTGTTACTGAACTGCGTATAAGTCTTGAAATCTACCCGAGTTCTAGTATCTGGAAAAATAAAGGACTGCCCAGTAAAACCATTCTGCATAGAGAAGTTTATGTACCCCTCTGTACTCTTTGTCTTCTTTCTGAACTCCTTCGGCATCATATCCCACATCGCCGCTTGCTGTACCTTTATACTTGTATCCGCGTTTTGACTGAAGCATACTATATGCCCGTCCTCGTTATCCATTACTGCTTGCATTACCATTTTAGCACAACCAGTAGTCTTACCACTTCTATTACCACCGAGTACTAAGCACTCGTTGTAATTATACAAAGAATCTTGCATACGCTCCCAACCGGCTAGGTCAAACCCGTACCGCACCGGATCTTCCTCGGAAGCTTTGATTCTACCCTCGTGGGCTTGG
>Ga0209645_1001884_pt1 | contig 10242 bp, 15 predicted proteins | sample ETNvirenome_6_30_FD_184070 | JGI IMG/M metagenome (GOLD analysis project Ga0209645, IMG submission 184070) | Marine viral communities from the Pacific Ocean - ETNP_6_30 (SPAdes) (version 2) | ecosystem: Environmental > Aquatic > Marine > Oceanic | place: Pacific Ocean | collected 2013-06-19
GATTACGGTCCTGGTAATATATCAGTTGGAACACAACTGAAGACAAAGGAAGAGATAAACCTATCACTCACAGGTTTATGGTTTCGTATGAATGATAAATTACAACGAGTAAAAACACTATTGATGACTGGTAGAAAGTCAGCCGTTCAAGATGAACCATTGGAAGATGCTTATCTTGATGTTTCAAACTATGGTATTATGGCAACAATCGTAGGTCGTGGAAAGTGGGGAAAATAATGAAGACAGCAAAATACTTTACGGCTACATGGTGTGGCCCTTGTAAAGCTTTTAAACCAGTTATGACCGAGATAAAAAGTGAAGGTCATTCAGTAGAAATACTTGACATAGATGAGAACAAGGCTTTAGCACAACAATATAATGTTAGGTCAGTTCCAACAACTGTCATTGAAGAAAATGGAGTTGAAGTAGATAGGTTCGTAGGTGGTTTACCTAAACAATCTGTCATTCAAAAATTAAATGGCTAGAAAAAAATCAGTATCGTATAGTCAATTCGCGTTATGGGAACAATGTCCCTACTCGTGGAAACTACAATATGTAGATAAGGCTATACCTTGGTCAGATAATATACATACATTATTTGGTACTGCGATGCATGAAGTACTACAAGAGTACATCCGTGTAATGTATACTAAAAGTATTGTCGAGGCCGATAAATTACTTCTTGAAGAAGAACTTGAAGATAGAATGAAGAAACTATTCATGGAAATAATGCAACGGAATGGTGGTGAACAATTCTGTACCAAAGATGAGATGACAGAGTTTTACAACGATGGTCTAAAGATTATTGATTTCTTTAAGAAGAAACGAGGAATGTACTTTAGTAAAAAAGGTTATGAGTTACTTGGTATAGAGACAGCATTAAATTGGGATTTACCAAATAATCTAAAATTTAAAGGGTTCATCGACCTAATTATTAAAGACAACATCAGAAATCGAATCAAGATTATTGATATCAAAACATCATCTTGGGGTTGGAATAAGTACGCAAAGGCTGATAAAAATAAAACAGACCAACTCTTATTGTACAAATCATTTTATTCAAAACAACACGATGTACCATTGGACAGAATCGATGTTGAGTATTTTATTGTAAAGAGAAAGTTATACGAGGGTATGGACTTTCCACAACGAAGAGTTCAGACCTTTGTTCCAGCAAATGGTAAACCATCCATTAACAAAGTTATTGGTCGGTTAGAAAACTTTATGAAAAGTGTTTACAATGAAGATGGTTCGTTTAAAGATGTTCACTATGAAAAATGTAGGACAAAGAAAGATTGTAAAGCTTTCACTAAATGTAAGGACTTACCATGAATGTAATAAGATTGAGATTGAAAATGACAGACTTCCTCAATACAGAAATAGAAGGATGGATTATAAACAGAATACACGAGATTTATAAAATAAATCAGTTCAAATTACATCTTTGGTATGAAAACGATGAGGTTACGCCATCACAAATAAAAGAATTCATCAAAAAATATGAAGAAGAATTACATTTCAAAACCACAATCAAACCTACCAGAGAATTACAAAGAGATGAATTTATATGGTATGATATTTTATCCTTAGAAGATGAACCCGATAAAAGGTCAAGATTTACCTACAGAGGTAATGTTGTTGCTGGTATCAATCAATTTGAAAAGACACTCCAATTTTGTCTAAAACCAAAAAACAACGACACTCCAATAAGAAAACAAAAAAGGAACGACTAATGAAAAGAGTTGGTATTGTTGGTTCAAGGACATACACTAATAGAAGAAAGATTAGAGAATTCGTATTCAAGTTGAAAGAAAAATTTGAAGATAAAGTCGAAATAGTGAGTGGTGGACAAAAACTTGGTGCGGATGGTTTTGCAAAGAAGTTTGCCATCGAATTTGATATGAAGTATGTTGAGTTTCCTCCGAGACATTATACTTACAACCAACATTGTATATTAGATGAGTCTCATTATGGAAAAAGGTACTTTCCAAAAAATTTTACCGATAGAAACAAACAGATAGTTGAGTATAGTGATTATATTGTTGCCTTTATGAGTAAGGGAAATTATACGAAGGGTACTATGAATACGATTGAAATAGCTGAAAAGTTAAATAAAAAGGTAATAATTTTAAATTAGGTGATACTTATATATATGTATATATAGGAGATGTTATGAAAAGTAGCACTAAGTTAACATCGGTAAAGGTTTTAGAAAGGTTGTATAAAGATTTCCGAGTAAAATCATTGAGTGAAGATTTCACATTACAAAAACTTGTGAATCGTTCTATACACAAATTTCTTACCGATGAAGATTTTCAATTAAATATTAAACACCATCGTGACTTAAAAGTCAGCGGTAGTAGATTTTAAGGGTTTTTTATGGCTAAAAAGAAAATAATGTTATTATCAGACGACCTCAGAATGAGTAGTGGAGTTGGTACTGTCTCAAAGAACTTTGTCTTGGGTACAATACATAAGTACGATTGGGTTCAATTAGGTGGTGCTATTAAACATCCTGAAGAGGGTAAGATAGTTGATATGAATGAATCAGTTCGAAAGGATACTGGTGTTAAAGACGCTAATCTAAAAATTTATCCCATAAGTGGATATGGTAATCAAGAATTGCTTAGAAATGTGATTAATATAGAGAAACCTGATGCGTTAATGCACTATACCGACCCAAGATTTTGGGTTTGGTTGTATCAAATGGAACACGAAATCAGACAACAGATACCAATTTTCTATTACAATATTTGGGATGATTTACCTTATCCAAGATGGAATGAAAATTTTTATGAGTCATCTGATTTAATTATGAATATATCAAAACAGACAGTAAACATAGTTGAGCAAGTATGTCAAAATAAACCAAGAACCGATTGGGATTGTACTTACATTCCACACGGAATACCTGAAGAAACTTTCTTTCCGATTGATAAAGATGACAAAGAATTAAAGTCGTTCCGAAAAAAAGTCCTACATAATAAAGAAAAAGATTTCATCATTTTTTGGAACAATAGAAACATTAGAAGAAAGTTACCAAGTGATGTCATAATGGCTTACAAAACTTTCTGTGATGGTTTGTCAAAAGAGAAAGCTGAAAAATGTGTGTTGATAATGCACACTCAACCAATTGATAAAAATGGAACAGATTTACCTGAAGTTGTTAAGAACATTTGTCCTGATTATGAGGTAATATTTTCACATCAACGATTAGATGATAAACATATGAATTATCTTTATAATATTGCAGATGTTCAAATCAATATTGCAAGTAATGAAGGATTTGGATTAGGTACTGCCGAAGCAGTAATGGCAGGTACACCAACTATCGTAAATGTTACTGGTGGTCTACAAGACCAATGTGGTTTTGAACTCGGTGGTAAACATCTTGGTTATGAAGAATATCGTGAAGTTGTATCATTACACGATAGAGATAAGTGGGAACACAACGCCGATTTGACTTGGGGTGAATGGGTAAAACCTGTGTGGCCGGCTTGTCGTTCATTACAAGGTTCGGTACAAACACCTTACATTTATGATGACAGACCAAGATGGGAAGATGTAGCAGTAAGAATCCGAGAATGGTATGAAACTTCATCTGAAGATAGAAATAAGTTTGGATTGAAAGGTCGTGAGTGGATGTTAAAGGATGAAGTCGGATTGTCGGCAAAAAAAATGTGTAACTTGTTTATCGACCATATGGAAACCGCTTGGAAAAAGTGGACACCTCGTAAACGATTTACAATGTACAAAGCTTAGGAGTATTTATGAAACCAATAATGGTAGTTACAGCACCTGTAGGAACAAGAAGTGGTTATGGGGCACATAGTAGAGATATATGTCGAAGTCTAATTGATTTAGATAAGTTCGATGTCAGAATATGGCCTGTAAGATGGGGTAGTACTCCACAAAATGCGTTGAGTGAACAAAATCCACAAGATGTACCGATTATAAAAAGATTATTACCTTCACCTGAAATCGAAAGACAGCCTGATATTCATGTACACATTGTTGTTCCAAATGAATTTCAAAACATAGCCAAGTATAACATTGGGATTACTGCTGGAATTGAGACAACAGCCTGTCCGCCTGAGTGGATTGATGGTTTAAATAGAATGGATTTAAATATAGTACCAGCCAAGTTCGTAAAAAATACCATTGAAAATACTAAGTTTGATAAACACGATGAAAATACAAAACAAGTAATCGGTCATCTTCAAAGTGAAAAACCAGTCGAAGTCTTGTTTGAAGGTGTTGATACAGATGTTTTTGGAAAAACAAACGAGTTTTCAAAGGATTTATTGGATGAGTTTGAAACAATCAAGGATGAGTTTTGTTTCCTTCATGTAGGTCATTGGTTACAAGGTAATATGGGAGAAGACAGAAAAGATTTAAGTATGTTGGTCAAGGTTTTCTGTGAGACATTTAAGAATCAAAAAAATCCACCCGCACTTATCTTAAAAACGAGTGGTGCTACTCCTTGTATCATTGATAGAGAAGATATAATGAAAAAGATAAATGAAATCAAAAAACAAATTGTTGGAGACCTACCAAACATTTATGTTTTACACGGAGATTTGAGGGATGAAGAGATTAATCAACTTTATAACCATCCGAAAGTAAAGGCTCATGTTTCATTTACACATGGTGAGGGTTTTGGTAGACCATTATTAGAAGCCACACTTAGTGAAAAACCTGTGATAGCTTCTAATTGGAGTGGTCAAACAGATTTCTTGAATAGTGATTCAGTATTACTGCCAGGTAGTTTAATTGATGTACCAGACACTGCACTACCCAAAGAATTTATAGTCAAGGGAGCAAAGTGGTTTCAAGTGAATTACTCTTATGCTAGTAGTGTATTAAAAGAGGTATATAATAATTATTCAAAATATGTCACCAAGGCAAAGAAACAAGCAATCGTAAATAAATCAAAATTTACATTGGAACAAATGACTAAGAGCCTCGGTGATATTTTGGACAAATACTTACCTGAGTTTGAAGTACAACCTCAAAAAGTAGATTTAAAATTACCAACACTTAAGAAGGTTAAGAAACCGACTAAGGTGGAATTACCTAAATTAAAGAGGGTAAATTAATTATGGAAAAAATAATAGATTGTCCACATTGTTTTGATAAAGATAGTTGCTTCGAAGATGTACAAGAAACTTTTAGTTCTTTTATGTGTTTCAATTGTGGTTATATGAGTCATAGTGGGTATACCGAAGATAATATTTCTGAAATCCAACATACTTCCCAACTAATCCGTGATTTGGCACTCAAAGATGATGAAAGAGATATTTATTGGTATCCAAGTGTTGTCAATATGGGCAAGTTAGGTATAATATATCCTGATGGAACACCAAATGATTGGAATTGGAAGTTTGCTAAGGTGGTTCAAGTTGATGAATCCGAAAAAATGAACTATCCGATACCTGGTAAAGATGGTGAATACTATACTGAAAGACTTGATGTTGATAACGCTAAGGAATATGGTCAATATGAATTTTTAAAAGCCTGTCAATCAATGGGTATAGTAAAGGATGGATTAGAAAATGGGGTATCTAGCACAACATCTTAAGAATGTAGTCAAAAAAACTACTGTCACACCGAAGAAAATACAATCAGGTCCTATCTATGATATTAGATATAAGAGTGATACCGCAACCAAAACGAGATATTTGGTATTGGCACTAAATATCTATCCTTACACAGGTGGAGCTGATGATAAGTTATTACATTGTCTTGACATGGATGCTTTACCATTTCGTGATGTTAAGTTGGTGCTTAAAGAATCCGATGGTGTAAAGATGGTTGATGTCAAGGGTGTTCAATACATGGAAATAAACATACCTGATGGTAGAGAAAATCTTCAATTCTATCAGAAAAGAGTTGCCGCCATCACACGACAAATCAAGGGTGTGTATAAAACTTTAAAATTAAATAAAATGTCAAAGGTCGAGGTCTGTGATTATGATTTCACAAAAGTGGTTGACCCAGCGACATCGAAAAAATATGGGATACAGGCATTAAGAGAATGAAAATTAGTTATGGTATTACAGTTCACAATGAATCAGAAGAACTGAATAAGTTATTAGAAGTATTAGTCTCAAATATTGATGAAAAAGACGAAATAGTAATATGTGATGATTTCTCAAATAAAGAAACACGAGAAGTCATTGACCATTGGGAGTTACACTCACCTGATAGTATGGTAATCAAACATTACACTCGAAAGTTAGATGGTAATTTTGCAGACCACAAGAACTCGGTTATAGAAAATTCAAGAGGTGATTATATTTTTCATATAGATGCTGATGAGTATCCAAACGAAATATTACTTCAACAATTAAAACAGATATTAGAAATCAACGATGTAGATTTGATTTGGATTCCGAGAGTAAATACCATTGATGGTATGACGGAAGAACATATTAAAAAATGGGGGTGGAGAGTTTCAGAGAAAAGATGGGTCAATTATCCTGATTATCAGGCTCGTGTATTTCGCCGTGATGATAAAATCCGTTGGACAAGGCCATTACACGAATACATTACAGGATGTAAAACATTCTCTCATCTACCACCACACGAAGAATTGAGTTTATACCATCCGAAAACAATTCAAAAACAAGAATCACAAAATCTTTTTTACAATCAAAATTTTAGCAGAGAGTTAAATGTCAGAAGATAGAAAATACTTACCAACCATAAGTGAATTAATAGATAGACTTAGTATCATTCAATTGAAAGAAGTTTTTATTACAGACCACAAGGAAGAATATGCTGAAGAAATAAAGGATATAGTTCATGATTTAAACTTACTAATGAATTGGGAAAAACCAACTGGTGAAATGATTAGAGCAATTATTGTATTGGCTCAAATGAATACCCATATTTGGTATAATGAAACTAAATACCGACAAGGTGAAGGTGATGGAAATCTTGGACTAACTCACGGATTGAACGGTATTAGAAACACGGCCAAAAATATAATACAAGACCAAATTGATGACAAGGGTAGGAAAGATTATAAAATAGATTGTATAGCAGCTGAATTTAAGGATTGGGAAGTAAGTTGGTAGATAAAGTTTGGCCAGTAAATAAGTTACCTTTAGAATATCATAGACCTGAGTTACAAGAGGTAAAAAAAATAGGATATGATTGGAAAACTCCCTTTGATGTAGTCGATATGTTCGAAAAAGAAGTTTCTAATTTTGCTGGATGTGATTATGCTGTAGCGATAGATAATTGTACAAACGGACTTTTTTTATCTCTAAAATTTATCAATTATAAAGGAACAATCACAATTCCTTGTAGAAACTATTGTAGTGTACCAATGAGTATAATACGGGCTGGATGTAAATTGAAATTTGAAGATACTGAATGGAGTGGTGTGTACCAATTAAAGCCAACAAATATTTATGATGGTGCTACAAGATGGACGGAAGGAATGTATGAGGCTGGAGATGGGTATCAAGTAATATCATTTCAAATCAAAAAAAGAATACCAATAGGTAAGGGTGGTATGATTTTGACAAATGATAAATCGGCATATGAATGGTTTAAAATGATGAGATATGAAGGAAGAAACACCGATATACCTTACGATGAAGATGTATTTCGTGGTATAGGTTACAATATGTATATGACACCTGAAGATGCTGCAAGAGGATTGATAATTATGAATCAGACACCAAAGGTAAATGAGGACACAGGTAGTTCAAATAGTTACACCGATTTAAGAACACAGAGGATATTTGATGATTTTTTGGAGAATAGTAGATAACAAAGTTTTACCTGTTCAAGAAGTAGATACTCTCGGTTTTGAAGAATCTGAAGGTATGAGAATACCTGACGAATATTTACAAGACCAAGAATTTGTTATTATGAGAGGATGTCACGGAATAGGTGACTATGGTATAATATCTGCTATGCCTCGACTATTAAAGCAAAAGTATCCAAATTGTGGTGTATTCTTACCTTCAAATAATCTTTACAAAAAACTTTGGGGTAGAAACAATAAAGTAGTTGAATCTATTTTCAAAAACAATCCATATGTAGATGGTTTTGTTGATTCCGTCAAGGGAGATATATTTCATGACCACTATCGTGTTTGGGATAAAAATAATCCTAACATTCCATTGATTAAACAGATGTTGAAATTCTGGCAGTTTGAAGACAACGAAATGGAAGATTACTTACCTGAATTATATTGGACAGACGAAGAAAAAAGTATTGGTGATGAGATAATAAAAGACTTTGTTGGTAAAGATAATTTTGGATGTTTAATGATATCAGATAGATTTGGTCAAGACGATAAAACATTCAAAAATAAAACTTTTGAAGAACATTCGAAAAAACTAAATGAACTATTAAAACATAATAATCTTCCTTATTTTTATTGGAGTCATAGACCAATAAATGAATTAGGATTCAAATTTAAAAAAGTCCTTAACTTTAGACATATGAATCTAAGAATACAATTATACATCAAGTCAAAGGCAATGATTAATGTAGGTATTCAATGTGGTACGACTCAATGTATTATCAGGTATTCAAGATGTAAAACTATTCAGCGACAATTTCCAATAGGTAGTAATTTCTTAGATGGTGAAGAATTAGTATGAAAAGAATTCTAATTGTGTTGTCACAATATCGAGTATGTGAGAGAATTTTACCAACAATACCGATACTATCCAAGAAATATCGATTAGATTGTTTACTAATTTATCAAATGTCCGAAACTCATAAGTGGCCAGGCGATAAAGACCCAAGATTAGAATTTCATAAAATTTACTCAAAGAAATTTGAAAACATATATGATAGAGGTAATCCAAACTACAGAGATTACGATTTAATACTAACTGATGATAATAGAGTATCTACTAAAACTAATTTAAATAAAATTTACACTCAAAAAAAAGGTAAGATGTTATCTTGTTTTCACGGGCCAGTTCAAAAATGGAATAATGTTGAATTTTTTGAAAGAGGTTATAAAACCATATATGATAAAACTTTAGTTTTAGGTAAGAAAGATTGTTTGACAAAATATTGTGTTCCAATAGGAATACCAAGTAATGATTTTTTGAAGGATAAATTAGTAAAACCTAATCATATATTGGTCATTGTAAATTTTCTTGGTAATATTCGTTCTGTCATAGGGAGTAAACCTTTTCCAATTACCTTTGATGAAAGATTAGTAAGAGAGCTTGATTTTGAATCATTACAAGAACGATTAAAAGTACCAATTTTAATAAAATTGAAAAGTCGTGAGGGTGAAGGTGGTAAACAAGTTGAAAGAAATAAACTTTATGTTGATTCCTTAATGCCAGATGTTGATTACTCGATAGTAATTGATGGAGATAACGATGAATTAATTTGTAATTCTAAATTAGTGGTATCTTGTCCTGGTACTTTTGCATTCAAGTCAATCCAACTTGGAATACCAACTATATTAATTGAGGGAAGTAATGAGGATGGACACTTCCCACTATTCAATGGATTTGTTGTACCTGATAAAGAACAGATTAGAAAAAAGATTGATGAGATGATGAGTTATGGAAAGGATGAAAACTTTATAAAATCGGTCATAGAGGGTGGATACGATTTTACATCAACACAAAAAATGATAGATGTAATAGAGGATAATTTATGATAAGTGAAAAGGCAAATGTATTCGATTCAGCAAAACTTGGTGAGAATGTCAAGGTCGGAGCTTACGCAGAAGTTGGTAGGGATGTTGTGGTTGGTGATAATACAAACATATCTGCAGGTGTGTTCGTACCTGAAAATGTTGTGTTGGAAGATAATGTATTTGTAGGGCCACACGCAGTGTTTACCAATGATAAGAATCCACCATCATTTGGTGAGTGGAGAAAGGAAAAACCAACAATAGTGAAGAGTGGAGCTTCAATAGGAGCGAACTCAACCATACTACCAAACTTAACGATAGGTAAAGGTTCTGTGGTTGGGGCAGGTTCTGTGGTGACTAAGGATGTACCTGATGGAGTGACCGTGGTTGGTAATCCAGCGAGAATACTGAGATGAGATATCTACATATCGTTGGGGCAAGACCACAATTTATGAAACTTGCTCCGTTGGTAAAAGAATTTGATAATCAAGGATTAGATTTTGATGTCTTACATACAGGTCAACATTATGATGATTCAATGTCATCTGATTTCTTTAACGAACTCGATATGGAACCACCGAAGTTTCAATTCGATAACAACAACAAACCTT
>Ga0209645_1001886_pt1 | contig 10242 bp, 22 predicted proteins | sample ETNvirenome_6_30_FD_184070 | JGI IMG/M metagenome (GOLD analysis project Ga0209645, IMG submission 184070) | Marine viral communities from the Pacific Ocean - ETNP_6_30 (SPAdes) (version 2) | ecosystem: Environmental > Aquatic > Marine > Oceanic | place: Pacific Ocean | collected 2013-06-19
GAAAGGATTGCATACCATTCTGGCTCCGCCGGTACACTTTGCTAACGTGGTTTCCAGTGGTCATATGTTTGACATGGCTAATGGGGATTGGGCTGACGTTGGAAGAGCAGCCAAGGATATGTACCAGAAGAGTGATATGTACAACATGATGGTTGAGGATGGTGTGTTCGGCTCAGGCATGATGAAGGAACTCAATGAGGGTCAGAGAGAAGTTCTCAAGACATACTCACAAAGCGCAAACGGATACCTAAAGTTGTTGGGTGATAGCCCGACAGGTATGTCACGTGCTATGGATTGGACAACCAAGATTGCAAGGACGATCAAGAAGGTGGGTTGGGATTTGCCCGGTCAGGTCTACCAGTTTGAGGATAACATCTGGAGGGCTGCGCTGTACCGAACCAAACTGAATGAGTATCTTGCTGACGGCATGGACATGAAGAAAGCCAGAGGCATGGCTGCAAGGAACGCAAAGGAATTCTTTGTGGACTACGATCAGAACCCGCCAGTGCTGAACGCTCTGCGTCAGACTGCGTTGCCGTTCTTCTCATACACGTATGGAACAATCCCAAGACTGGCTGAGGTTGCTGCAAAGAACCCTGCCAAGTATGCCAAGTGGGCTATGATCTACTCAGGACTGAATGCGTTAGGTGAGAATATGTCTGATACCTCACGCTATACTCAGGAACAGATCAACCAACTACAGGAGCCAAGCCCCTTGTTTGGTATTCCGGGTCTGCCTGATGCCAGAGTAGATATGCCAGACTTTGTTGCTGACCTTGTTGCGCCCGGTAGTACGGCGCAGCAATCCCTTAACGTGGAACGGTGGTTGCCGGGTGGCAAGTTCTCCATGACCGAAGGCGGGACAGGACAGATACCCGGTTTGCCCGCTATGGTGCAACCAAGTTTCGGTGTGGCCGGTGCGGTCGGTTGGCCCTCTATCGGCATTAACCAATTCCAAGGAACTGAGATACCTTACGGCCAGAGAACTCAGGAAGCAGTGCGTAACCTACTTCCCAACTGGCCCGGTATCAGCATTGGAGATACGTTTGATTCCTATGCCCAACAAAAGGTAGAGCGTGCGGATGCCGGTAGACGCACACGGTTTGGTGATGACTATTCCCCAACCACCGCAAGATTGTCTAACGCAGGCATACGTATTGAGCCTCAAGAGGCAGGCAAGTTACGGTCAAGGGTTGCTTGGAAGTATGAAAGCAAGATCAAGGACATTGACAAACAGATTCGTAGGGCAAGGCGTGAAACAAAGTACGGGCCGGGAGAGAGACAGCGTGTACTGAATGGCCTGTATGCCAAGAAAAGGAAAGAGCAAGAGAAGATGCGAAGGAGAATAAGGGGAGAATAGAATGAGACTGGTGATCGTAGAATGGCGGGATATAATTCAGACAAGCGGGTGGGAACCCGAAGATGAAATACACTGTCCGGTCATAAGATCAGTAGGATGGATTATCCCAAGCGAAGAGCCGAACACAATCAAGATATGCAACACGATTGCACCGGAAGATTTCGATGAGAAAAAAGATGGGAAGGGGTATGGGATAACCGCCTTCCCTAAAGGATGTGTTGAGAAGATAGAGTACCTTACCTGTGAGGTAACCGCTGTAATAGACTAGGCTTTCTTCTTTGCCTTACCTTCTTTGATCCTGTTTGCTGCGTAGGTATCAAGGTGTATACCCTCTTTCTCAAAGAATACCTGTCTCCACAACTTACCGCTAGGCGCTCTCTTATCCATATTTAACCAACAGAAACGGGCGAAGTGCAGTCTCCTGTCCTCCGCCCATTTCTTTTCCTGCTCAGGGGTGGGATTTTTCACGTGCTATCAGTATGTCGCAGTAGTGTTTGATCTTCTCAAGATCATCCACCCCACCCTTCATATCATATCGACAGATGTACTTCACCACATTCCCTTCCACAAATCCCATATTGTTTTCAAGGATGAAGTCGATAGGCTGTATCGCCTTGTCGTAATGGCTAGGAACTCTCATTGATCGGCTCCTTGAATACCTTTAGTACATCATCGTACCGCCACCATACTTGGTTATCCATCAGCCTAACCTTGCCCTTGGACAATTCCTTTAGGCGCTTGGTAACCATGTCATACCAACCATGCGTGGATGGCCTGTCAGTTTGCAGGCGGAGCCATTCATCTGACACCCACGTTTTGCTCTGCTCTTGTCTCATCATAAGTCTAATAAATCCTGTACTGGTATCGCCCAACAGTGTGGCCGATCCTCTTTTCCAAAGTTAGTCCACCATTTGTCATGCATAAGCCTCTTTGAATACCGATAGTATCCAAGTATCTGGAACTGCGGAGTGCTGCTTTGTTTCCAAAGGTTCTTGACTAACACGTATCTGCTGCCCTGAGTATCGCCGGGTCTGATAATCAGTCTTGGCTCCTTCATCATGGACAGCCTTACCTCAATATCATTACCAACATCTGCCTTAGACTTGAACGTGTCCACACTACCATCCCAATAGAGACCGCAGTGTTTGGCTACCGCCATTTCTGCTGCTGCTGAGATGATGTTCGTATCGAACAGGTCATCCGGCTTGTATCCGTGGGCGTGCTTCAGACCTTTGGCCCATGAGGACAAGCACCTGTTGACTCCTACCTCTGTCGCTAACTTGGCTTCATACCAAGTCAACTCAACTTTCTCTGTCATTGATCCACCTAATGATTGCTGTTTCCATGTCTTCTTTAGTGTGGAACTCCCGGTCATCTACATACCTGTAAGTTATATTGTCTGAGACCATGAACTTCCACCTCTTTCCGTCATGTGTTCTATTCCTTTCAACCCTGTACTTGCAGTCATCTATCCTGCCGAACATAAAGGCTGATCCCCTACCCCACTTAATCTCTGTCAACGTACCGCCTAACATAGTACCAAACCTTCTCTTCATATTCGTCTTCACTGTTCACCATTGGTGTGTAAAGATTATCAAGAACCATCTCTAGGTCTACGGTCTGATGATCCAGAATGTCATCCAAGATTGTCAGGGCAGACCTGATATGGAACTCCACCATGTTAGTCATGGTTGCTTCATCCTTCTGTGTCATCACAACTCCTTCAACCTGTTGTACAGATTGAGGGCTGAGATAAATGCTTCATAGTTCTTGTTCCACTCAACCGTAGATTGATACCCCTGCTCATACCGGCCGGTGCTTTTGTCCAAGCGCAGAACTAATGTCTGCTCTACCGGCTTGCCGTGTATGTCTTCCCATGCTTTCGCATAGGCTGCATTCTGTAGATGGTACTCAGGGTATATCCCCTTGCTTGTCTTCCAATCTATGATGCATAGGCTACCATTGACAATGGCTGCACAGTCCAGTGTACCGGCGTAGTGATCTTCCCGGCTGTATATCTTTTCTTCACTTGAGATGAACTCAATGTCATTCTCACCCACCCACAACTTGAAGGCTTCAATGCTGTTCTTGGCGTCCTCATCGTCAGGCAAGTCAGGCAAGTTATCATCACCGAACTTTCCATCCCCCTCAATAAAGACTTCAAGCGCATCCTCAATCCAGTTGTGAGCCAGTGTACCGGTATGCAGCGCACCTCCTGATGCGCCCCGGTATGCTTTCTTGATTCCCTTGATAAGTGCGTCAAGCGTCATGCGTGAAGTGTACGTGAATACACCCTTGTCCTGATCCAGTTCTTCATCATGGAACATATGTTTCTCAAGCCACTCACTGCCCATCTTGAGAGACCAAGGTATGAGGGCAGGCTTGGATATCACAGACAACACTTTGGTTGCGCTATGTACCGGCTTACCCTCCACCCTGTACGCATGAAGTTTCTTATCAAAGGAGAGGTCAACGACCTCTCCATCGTGATAAGTAATTTCCATTAGAAAGGTACGTCAGTGCTACCACCACCGCCGGTTGACCCACCGTTGTAGGGAAGGTCTACCTTACCGCTGAGGTACTTGGTTCCTGACTGAGACTCAGTGTTCCACAGACTGATACGTAATTCAGTACCATCCGGGGTCTTCATCTTGCCCGTCCAATCCGGGCGCTTGTCATTACCCTCTTTGTCATTGACGAAAAGGGATACGGTTCCATCTTTCTGTTCGTATGTACTCATTGTTCCTGTTCCTGTTGTTCCAGTTGTTGTTGATGATATAAGTCTTGGGTATCACCTTCCCAATATGATTCAAGTTCACCCGCATAACGGGCATCGTTGATGTCTTGCGCTAACTGTCTCTGTTTGTACCAGTAATAACTCATATTCCACATACTCCTGATAGGCATTGCTCTTCTGAGTTATCCTCAAAGATCATGCCACGTTTTTTGATTGCCTCTTCATACGGCACAGAGGTAATCGGTTGACCACCACGTGAAGCATTAGGGTAAACCGTTAGCCCACGCAGACCCTTTGCATACTTCTGAATCCACATTGCGTACTGTCCAATCAATGATTCATTGTTCAGTTCAGTATCCCATGCAGGCAGATTGATAGTGGATGAGATGGCCTGATCCACATAAGGGGTTTGTACGTCATGCTGAAACTTAATCCTGCGCTCAGGATCAGCAGCAAGATCAACGGCTGACTCAATATTGTTAGGGTTAATACCCATCTCAATTAGAGATTGCGCCGTACCATCCACCACAAACTCACTCTTCCAACGTGTGCCTTCTGTCAGATACCTACGCTTGAATGCTACTGAGTAGACTGGTTCGATACCGGACGTTGTACCGGCAAGGATACTGATCGTACCTGTAGGTGCAATAGCACGTACACCCTTGGGGTTGACCATGTGCCACTCATTAGCCACCTCTTTGGCTGTCTTGTCTGACTGCTTTCGGTACACTTTGAGCCAAGTCTTCAACTCATCGTTGACTTCATACTTGTAGCCACGTTTCAGCAGCCACTCATGCATACCCATCAGACCCAAGCCAAGCCTACTGTTGCGCTGACGAACATCATATACCTTCTGGTATGGCAGTTCAGCACGCTTGAGACCGCACATCAGGAACTTGGTGACCAGTTCAACAACCTCTTCCATCTCTACTAGGTTGTCTATGTTAGCCATGTTGATGCTTGATAAATTGCAAACATCACTGTCATCTGAGGAAGTAATCTCACAGCAGGCGTTACGCAATGTCTCACCCTGCTTGTCGCCAAAGTTGAAACTGAATCCCGGTTCACCGGTCATCATTGCCTGCTTCACATTGGTCAGGAATATCTCATTGTCCATGTCAGCCAACCATTCATCATCGTAGTTAAGGCTGATGTTCATCATGTCCAACGGGGCGGGGGAGTTAAAGTCTTTTGCCTTTGCTTCCCGTACCTCATCACTCCAGTTCTTCACAACCAAGAAGTCTGACGCATCCTCATGTCTCCAGTTGAGAGACCCATACATGGCAGACCGTCTTGATCCACCCTGCATTACGTTGCGTCCGATCTCATTGGTGGCAAGGAGAAAAGGGATGGGGCCAGAAGACACCCCACCCGTTTTCGATAGCGTTCTACCTTTAGGGCGGAACTGACTTACGTCAATCCCGATTCCACCCCCGGTCATCAAGCAAGAGCCTGCCCTACGCCATAGGTCAGCCCACTCTTCCCGGGTATCCTCTTCTGCTTTCAGTAGATAGCAATTGTTATAGAACCTTGCCTTGCGTCCTGCGTACCAGAGATACCGGCCACCCGGTAGCCACTTGAATTCGGCCATCAGGTTACCTAGTTCATCACACTCCGTCTTGGACAGCAGGGGTTTCTCTGTCCCTTGGTTGTCACCACAGACTGCGTTGACTACAGTGTGCGCTCTGTCTGCCCAAGTTTCGTATCGGTTGTGGGCGTACTTGTTATGAAATATGTTACGCCCTAAGTCAGTTCTAAAGTCTGTCATCCCATTGCCTTCTTGAATTCAACAACTCCCTTGGTGTCTCTCTCATCCATGAGTTTATCGTAGCCCTCTGGTGTGGCCCACGCTGCCGGTGAACGCCCGTTAAAGGCTCCGGGGTGGTAGAGATAACGACCTATAGAAAATTTCACGGCTGCACGTTTCAGTGCGTCTGAGATACCACCCTTAGCACCCTCAATCTGGCTGTCATCAGCCCCGTCAGATTTGGATATCCATTCCCCGCCAAACTTACAGGACAGGGTGCACATCATACGGCCACCTACGTAGTCGTAGGAGTCTGACCAACCATCAATGCCGAACACATCATCCAGTCTCTGCATCACATCACGTGCGGTAATGTATGCCAGTTCCTTGGATGATCCCGGCCCCTTGCGAAACGATACCGAACCCACAGGGAACGGGCGCTTGAGCAGTCTTTCGTAGTCTTTAACTTTCTTTGGTGTCATTCTTCAATGCCTCTTCTTTGGTGATTGGTTCGTAAAAAATACTGCCGTCATCGCAATGCTTTACCCGGTAATACTTGGTGACCATCTCTGATTGCTGAATGATCTCTCCATCTTCGGGTATCATTGCCTTGTTAAATATGTCTTCCATCCTGTCGATGATGCCGAACCTGTCATGGTACGGCTTGCGGTGATACATCGGGTACATTATTTTCTCCACTTGTTGATGAACCACTCCGCATCCACTACGGCTAATGGTTTGGAATGGTTACGTTTGATAATGAGTAGGGGCGTATGTTCCCCTGCGTTTGCTTGTGTCTGCTCCCATGATTTGTACAGGTTTAGACGCTCCGTATTCTTGCACTCCACACTAAACGGGAACTTGCCCCTTGCTTTTGGGCTGAGTAATACGTCTTCCCCGTTGCAGCCCATTGACCTTGACGTTACATCGTCTGGGTCTAAGCCGGTGAACCTATCAAGGATCATGTTGACTACCCATTGTTGCAGCCGTCTGCCCTTGTCCTTTGCGCTTGAGTGTTTCATGTCAGTATAGGTTCTGTATTAACTCCTGATCTTGCACGTAAGACTCAATTGTTTGGGCGATATCCCACAGTTCTGCCAGTGTGTACTGCTTTTTATGCATTACGATGGTGTGGATATCTGCCTCATGGCTGTCTTTTACTGTGTTTACCAGTTCTACCAGTTCTGTTCTCATGTTAGTCCTGCCTGATACAGTTCTCCTGTTGGGCCTGCGTCCGGCTCAGGTGAGCCGACATCCATGCCCAGTTGTTGCGGGTACTTACCCGGTAAGTAGTAGTTCAAACTCTCCATGTCGAACTTGAGGTCTAAGTCCATCTCAGCGCCATCAAAATGGCGTGCCTTAGCCAGTGACATATAGGCATCAGCACCATCCATCTCATACAGCCTGCCCAAGATGATTACGTTGTCTGCCCTGTTGGTTATGTCAGCAGACCCGGCCACACTCCACTTGTCCAGTCTGTCCTTGATGCTCTGACCCTTACGGGCATGAGCCACAAGCATACAGTGTATGTCCAAGTTACGGGCAGCGTTAGCCAGTGAACAAACCACATCCTTCTGCCCGTTCCAATCGTCTGACGCCATGCTCATGGTCATCAGAGAGTCAACCAACACAAAGTCTACCTCATGTACCTCTTTGGCAAACCGGATGATAGACAGCAACGTGCGTGCGTCTACGCTACCATGCTGATCGTAGAAGAACATCTTGTCATGGGTAAAGGCAGCATAAGACAGCACTGCATCCCGGTCTGGGTTCTTTTGTAGACTGCACTGCCGGATCATCCTTGCTACCTGTGAAGCAGGCGACATCTCAAGCGATATGCTCAAGCATTTGTAGCCCTGCTCAATGGCAGACAGCATTATCTGACCGGCCATCATTGACTTCCCTGAGCCATTGACACCGGCTAACACGGTCAACTCCTGTGCACGTAGCCGGAACAAAGAGTCTAGCGGGTCGAATGGGATTTTAATTCCAGAGAGGTGCGTACCATTCTGCAACCTCTCCATGACTTCACCAATAAACTGACCGGAGTCTCTTACCTTCCGCTGTGCGTCAGTTATGTTGGCGTACTTGGCTAGGATTTCTTTTGTGACTTCCATTCTGCGTATGTCTGCCTAACTTTGTGACCGTATCCGGGTTTCTTGTCTGAAATATGTTGGTGATAATCCCTCTTGGCCAACGTAAAATCGTTGCCGTGAAGGGTTCTGCATTCTTTCACTGCTTGTGGTCTCCAGTATGGATCAGACCCGCTCTGATTCTGGTTGCTGTAATCCCAATGCAACGTCATAGGGTTCCATCTGATCCGTGATATGTGAATGAACCGATCTGAATTACCATCTTCGGTTCGCTTTAGGTTCGACTTGTTCCCCATGTAGGCATGGCTGTGGTACTGAGCAAACTTCTGCATCTCAGCGTACAAGTCTTGGCATTGCCTGACGATCAGTTCTTTCTCATCGTTCCAGACTTTGCCGTAATGCCGGGGTGGACAGTTCTGCACTGCCTTCAGCCACGTGAGCATTGAATTCAGCGCATCGTCATAGTCATGCTGACCCCGGAGTTTTTGCTTGGTGGTGGCCGTCTTGCGAATCTTTTTCATTCGTTCCAACCCGGTCAACAGGGTGGACTTGGTTCGCACTCCAGACCTTGTTCGCTTGGTGAACTTGCGGTCAGTCATTCTTCTTTTTCCTTATTTAGATTCCCCCCCTTAAAAGGGGGAATCTAAATATAAAACTAAGGTTATTTTTAATTCCGTATTTGTTAGGCGATAGGTGATTTTTCCTTTGTAGATCAATCATTTGTACCTCTTGAATCCACCCCGGTTCTGAGGGTCTCATCGTACAGTGAGGCCAGTTCATCGTCCTCTTCCCTGTACTTGTCAAAGATATCCTTATGGTTGCTGACGTAAGGATCAGTATAGTTGACCATGTTCTTGTAGTCATCTATCTTTTTCTGGTGAAGCCAATCACCTAATTTCTTTAAGTGTTTTTTCATGTGGTGAATTTGCTGATTACCTGTATTGCTTTGGTTGTGAATGGGTTACCGTTGAGTGCTTTCCGCACGTGAACATCATCATCCAGTTTGACTAGATATTCATGTGCGTCCATGTCATTAGGTAGTTTGGATGCCTTTCTTAAAGACTCCGAAACAAGCCTTACTTGGGTCACCGTCTTGGATTCTCTTGTCTGATTCCAAGCCCATGAATCCATCTTGTCTGAGTAGGTGACGCATTTGTTGCGCCACCAACGGTATCTATTGTCCATTCGGCTGATCCTCTTCGTTGAATTCCCGGTTCCATGTGTCCATGTCAATGCCGGTCAACAGCATTTCCCTTTCGTCCCGTGTTGCCTTTGGCATGGCATTCTGGATCAGTGATCCCTCCTTCCATGCCGTCAGGTTTTCCGGTCTGATACGTGAGGTGACCAACGTGTACATTTGGTCATCCATGAGATTGATTACGTGGATTTCCATGTAATCCCCGTAATCTTCATAGCCGATCACGGCTTTATGGTTAAACTTCTTTAGCATTTTCTTTTTCCTTGTCCAGTTCTCTAATGATTGCCCATGCTGATACTTTGTCTTTTGTCCTGACAATGGGTTCACCTTCTCCATTAAAGAAGGTGAACACCCCGTCTACCAGTGACCAGTTAATCACGGTCAGCACCCGTCACCGGGATAGCAGCCCGGATATGGTTGAGTTTGCCGTGGTCATCCACGTGCTTTGCCCGGTGTGAAGCCTTCTCACGCATGGCCTCACGGTCACCGGCGTTTACCGTGTAAACCGAATCCAACACGGTTTCGTCTAGCCATTTCGGCAGATCATCGCCTGCCGATACCCGTACTTCATAGCGTCCCGGTTTACCGGGGAAGTAAATCAGAATTGATCTCATGCTATTCCCTCATTGTCTAAATCCCAGTTATATAAGTCGTATTCACAGTCGTGACAATACGGGCCATCTTCGCACACTATCGGCTCTTGGCATATGTCACACTTGCCGTCATATGGACTGGTATCTATTGGTCTATCCATTTGCAATCTCCTGTGCTGACTTCTTACGTGCGCCATGAGCCGGGAATCCAATTACGTATCCCCGGTCTGGGTTCGCACAAATTCCGCAAGACTTGCAGGTAACCTTATCCGGGTTAGATACCGCCGGACAGACTACCACCTTGCGCCCTTGAGCCGTTCTCTGCACCTTTGGGGCGTCGATCGGCAAAATTGTAACCACCGGCAAGCCGGTATCCGCATATGCGTCTACCTGATGCAGGCCATTAGCAGACAGGTTGATTGTAAACCCGTCCTGATTGGCCTTAGAGACCGCCTGCACGTTCTCTTCTGTGGGCAGATGGTGAGTATAGGTAAACCCACGTTTGCCCCTGTTA
>Ga0209645_1001887_pt1 | contig 10240 bp, 14 predicted proteins | sample ETNvirenome_6_30_FD_184070 | JGI IMG/M metagenome (GOLD analysis project Ga0209645, IMG submission 184070) | Marine viral communities from the Pacific Ocean - ETNP_6_30 (SPAdes) (version 2) | ecosystem: Environmental > Aquatic > Marine > Oceanic | place: Pacific Ocean | collected 2013-06-19
AGATAAACTTGGGTATAAATACTATATGATTGATATTATAGCAGCTCTCGGTTTATCTCAGATGAAAAAACTACCTCAATTCTTGGATACTCGTAGACACATACAAAAAAGATATAATGATGAGTTACATCCAATAATCGAAAGACCAGCATATTCCGATACGGTTCAGTACTATTGTGCTAGATTACCTATCAAGTTTGAAAATATGGCACCTGATGGAAGTGGATATAGTAAAAAAGTGTGTAGGGATGATTTGATTAACTACTTGGCAGATAAGAAGATACACACATCAGTTCACTTTAAACCTTTACATCTATATGATTTACTAAAAGATGATACCAAAAGATTAAAAGTTGCAGAACAAGAGTGGGTGAAGTTAATAAGTTTACCATGTCACAATGGAATGACAGATGAAGATATAGATTATGTGATTTATTGGGTTAACAAATTTATTGAGGAAGAATACGATAATGTCTAAGATTATTTTAGGTGATGGATTATTAGGTTCAGAACTGATAAAGATTACAGAATGGGATTACATAAGTAGAAAGAAAGACGGAATTGACTTTACAGATGTCGATTCATATAAAGACCACATATATGATTATGATGTTGTGATAAATTGTATAGCAGATTGTAATACCTATGATGAAAATCGAGAAAATCATTGGAATGTAAACTATAAGGGTGTGGTTGATTTAGTCGATATAACTTCTAAGAATAATCAGAAGTTGGTTCACATATCTACGGATTATGTTTATTCTCATTCGAAAAGATATGCTACAGAAAATGATGTGCCAGTTCATTGTAGAAATTGGTATGGGTACACAAAATTGTTAGGAGATGGTTATGTACAACTTAAATCTAATAATTATTTATTATTGAGGGGTACTCACAAGGCTAAACCATTTATACATGAAAATGCATATATTAATCAAGTTGGTAACTTTGATTATGTAGATAAGATATCAAGAATTGTAAGAGATTTGGTAGAGTCTGATACTAAGGGTATTTACAATATGGGTTCCAAGTTAAAAACAATGTACGATTTGGCAAGACAGACAAAAAGTGATGTAAAACCTGTAAATAATAAATTCCACGAATCAATGCCATCAGACATTACTATTGATTTATCTAAGTTAGAGGAGTTCTATGAGTAATCAGTTATTTGGGAATCAAGATTCAATAAACATGAGAGAAACAAAAGTAGGTTTGGTAGTCGCAATACATGAAAGTGAAAAACATCGACCTAATGGAATGTATTTGTTTAGTCAATACATAGATGCTATATTTCATAGTGTTGAGTATCCTTTCAAAGTATATGCATTTGATAATGCTTCAACTACTCCTGTAGTACTTGAAGAACCAAACGAAGCTTTACAGATTACAAGGGTGGAAGACCAATATCCTGGTGGTTGTACATATGCTTGGAATGAGGGTATAAAACAGGCATTAGACGAAGGATGTGAGGTTGTAATAATAACTTCAGACGACCAAATATACAATGAGACTATTAATAACTTTATAGATGAGATAGTAAGTAACAAAAAAAATGGTAATGCTATTTTCGGACCTTTATCCAACAACCCAAACAATACATATCAGAAGGCAAACGGGCCTTCAGATTTTGTTAAAGAAATATCAGGTGACCCACAAGACGAACTGAATGGGTTTTGTTTAGCAATGACAAGGGAAACAATAGAAAAGAATTTTTATGATGACGAGAGAAACTTTTTCAGTACCGACCCTATGTGTAAATGGGGTGGACAAGATGTAGAGGTACAATCAAGAGTTGATACTTCATTTATTGTGGGCACTTGTTATGTACATCATCTGAAAGTTGGTGGATGGAGACAAATAAGGGCTAGTGAAAATGGATAGTATTAATGTAAATGGAGTTCTATATGAAACTCAACTATTTGATTTACCACGAGATTATGTTAGTCAGTTTGATTTTATAGACTTTGGGGCAAAGTATGGTAAGATGAGAGACTATTGTGGAAAGGTTTTTGGGACTTATAATGGTCTTCATATTGAAATAGTAGAAGAGTATGTTAATAAAATGGAAGAAGATAATATTCCTTGTTTACAGGCTGATATTACTAACTTAAATTTCGAAGAGGATTGTGTTGACTTCTCAATATGTACACATACAATCGAACATCTACCTGACCTCGACCATATTAAAAAGTTGTTGGAATCATCATTAAAAGTTTCCAAACATTTTGTATTATACACTTGGCCATTTTTTGATGAAGATGAGTACTTAGAGGAGAGGGGATTCATTCCATTTTGGTCAACTTGGGATGGTCATGTTACTAAGTTAAAAACAATAGATTTTGCAGAGATATGTCATAGTCTCGGAAAAACACCGAAGTTTTATTTCAGAGATAAGATTCATGATTCAAATCACACAAGTATTTTGGATATTAAGAGTCCTATAAATAGTGGGCCTTATGTAGAGGGAGAATCCCTATCAAAAGAGATGAGGGTATTTGATAGAGATATTTATTACGAAGTTGGAGCTTTTATTGGTTGTGGAACCGATGAAGAAAATCAAATACATTTAGATAACTTTTTAGCAAATGTAAGAAACGGATGAAGGTAATCTACACGGCCATTATTGGTGGTTATGATACATTAGTAGAACCTGATTACAAACCTGAAGGTTGGGATTTTGTTTGTTTTACAGATAGAGATTTAAAATCAGATACTTGGGAGATTAGAAAGGCACTTCCACTTTACACGGACAACACAAGAACTGCCCGTAAACACAAATTATTAGCACATAGGTTATTTCCTGAGTATGAATATAGTTTATGGTTAGATGGAAACATTAAAGTTATCAATGATGTCAATGAGTTATTACCTCACCTCGACCATTGTAATTATGCAACCTACGACCATTTACAAAATCAGTTAGACCCAAGAGGTTGTGTATACGAAGAGGCATCGACTATACTTAAATTGGGTGAGATAAATATGAAAAAGAATCCTGAAAAGGGAATGGGAAATTTTAAAGATAATCCTGAACTTATACGGAGACAAATGGAGAGATACTTAGAGGTAGGTTATCCCAAAAATAATGGATTGGTGGTTCAGATGGAAGTTTTAAGACGACACAACGAAACGGATGTTGTAGGAGCAATGGAAGACCAATGGAATGAGTTAAAGTATAATAGTAAGAGAGAACAACTAAGTTTTAACTATATTGCTTGGAAACACAATCTGAAGTTTAGTTATATTCAAGGTGATTCACGACACAACAAATATTTTTTAAACATGGGGGCACATACAGGTAAAAAATAATGCCAGAAGTATACGAAAATAGAATATTACATGGTGGGGCAGGATTGTATGGACAACACCTTGAGATTATAAAAGGTGGGCCTAAGCACGGAATGATTAGAAGATTAGACCATCTTAAACCACCTGATATATATGTAAATGGAATAAAATTATTCGAATCTATACAAATACAGACATTTGAGTTCTGTAATCTTAAATGTGATTTTTGTCCGAATCATTATTTGATATTTGATAGAATAGAAAACAAGAAAAAGGGTATTCCACATAATCAAATGTCTAAGAAAGACTACACAAAGATAGTTAAGAACTTGGCAGATGTTCAATTTAGTGGAAGATTCTCCCCATATTTAATGAATGAACCATTAATGGATAAGAATAGAATGGTTGAGTTCATAGAGATAGCAAGACAATACCTACCAAAGGCGTTCATTCAGATGGACACCAATGGAACAGGATTGAATAAAAAATTATTAGGTGATATGATAGATGCTGGACTAAACAGAATACAAATAGATGATTATTTCAACGATGAATATGCGATAAAAATGATTGAAGTGTGTCGTAATTTTGACCATGATAAGAGATTCTTTTATATGATATCATCAAACTATAATGTAGAACAAGTCAAGAAAAAAGAGGATATTCCAAAATACAGAACAGGTGAAAAGGCTCATTACGGCCCACACACATATTGGAATCGTGGTGGACTTGTAAATGTAAATCCTGATATAGCTGTACCTCAGAAGGATTGTGGATTTCCTTCATCTCAGATGTATGTAACTTGGGATGGAAAGGCATTACTATGTTGTTGTGATTGGGAATATCAAGTGGTTCACGGAAATGTTTTAGAAACGAGTATAGAAGATGTGTGGTCTAATGATTCATATGAACACTATAGAAAGACACTCAAAGAAGGTCGGAGAGATTTATTAAAGATGTGTCGGAAATGTAATAAAGACGGATGTACATCCGAAAAGGAACGAGGAATATTTAATGAGTAGAAATGTTGTTGTTATACCTTGGATTGAAAGGGAACAGGCAGTCAATCAGAGTGGAATCGGTAGGGCCGATAGAACCAAAGGTTACAAGTACGGAGTAGATTCTTGGAAACAATGGTGTAAAAAACACGATGTTGAGTTTTTCTTAATGGACGAATTATTGATGCCAGAGAGTGATATGGTCATAACTTGGCAAAGGTGGTATGTTTTAGAAATATTAGAAAAAAATGGTGTGGATTATGACCAAGTACTACTATGTGATGCTGATTCTTTGATACATCCTGATTGTCCTAATTTTTTCAATGAAACAAATCACGAGTTCTCCTCAGCATTTTGTAATGGAGATTACGAATGGGTAAATAGAGCCATCAATGGATACTCAAAAATGTTTTTCAATTGTGATTATTATAAAAAAAGTTCGGAGTTCTTTCAAACCTGTTTTGTGATTCTTAATAAAAAACATAGGGGGTTTTTAAAAAAAGTAGTAGATTGGTATTGGGAAAACCAACAACAAGTTATTGACTCGTATGATATTGTTAAGTGTGGAAGTGACCAACCATTGATTAATTTATTAACAAAAAAGTTTGATGTTGATGTAAACTTTCTTCCATATAAATATTCCATTATGGACTTACATAGAAAAAATTTAATTTATACCGACCCATCATGGAACTGGTGGAAAGATGAATTACATAATCTATACAACTCTGGTTGGGTTTATCAGTTTAATGCTATACCTCAGAATCGTATGGGTAGAGACCAAGCCTATTGGATGGAAAGGATTTATAAGGACTTATATCAATGAAAATAGCATTTTTATCACAGATGGGATTTAGTGGTAAGATACCAAGAGACCACTTAAACATGAGAACAGAGTTTGCACAAATGTGTGCTCTAAATGCTACTCATTATTCTTTGTATGATGTTGATAGAATAGATGAGCAGTATGACCATATAGTTTTATTAATACCTAAAACCCAAAAAGATAGGGATGGGTTGTATAATATTGACATAGTTCGTAAGTCAAGAAGAGTAGGTAAAAAAATATGGTTTATGCAAGAAGGACCTAATTGGATATTTCAAGACTTACCAATCCACCAACAGTTTTGGCACTATAATGTATTGATGGATGTAGATGGAATCCTTACAGAGAATAGAACGGACATTCCATATTTTAGGGGATTGGTTGGTGGTGATAAACCAATAGAAACCATACCAAGTTTGATGATTACGGATGATGTTGTTCAAAGAAGTGAGTGGGGTGATGTTGTTATTTTAGGCGGAAATTTTGTTCATTGGTACGGAGGATTTGATAGTTATATAGTAGGAAAGGTATTTCAACCAGAGTATGATATAGCCTCTGTTAGTATGGGTAGGAAACAGACATTAGAGGATTCGATAGAAGATATAAATTATTTACCATATTATCAATGGAGAGAGTGGATAGATGCGTTGAGTCAGTTTCATGTTGGTATTCATCTGATGCCAACAGTAGGGGCTGGAACATTTAATATGAATTGTGCATTTCACGGAATACCTTGTATTGGTTATGAACAAGTAGATACTCAAAGAGATTTACATCCATTGACATCCGTGAAGAATGAGGATGTAGAATCGGCAAGAAAGATAGCAGAGAAGTTAAAGAATGATGATGGATTCTACCAAGAATGTAGTAATCAAAGTCAAGAGTTATGGAAAGAACTATATAGTGAAAAAGTATTTTTAGAACATATGAATAAAGTATTTGGATAACAAAATGAGTGATAAAGTAATAAGTTTTATACAACCAAGTAGAAACAATTTAAAGTATCTTAAATGGTCGTATAATAGTATAAGAAAGAATCTTGGATACAGACACGAGATATGTTGGGCCGATGATTTCTCTGATGATGGTACATGGGAATGGATGAATGAGATAGTCAAGAAAGACAAGAATGTACAGATTTATAGAAACAATGGACCTGAACGACAAGGACATACAATACTATATGATACATTAGTGGATATGGCAACAAATGATATCGTGATGATATACCACGCTGATATGTATGCTTGTCCTAATATGGATGTTGAAGTATTAAAACATTTGGAACGAGGTAAGGTAGTAAGTGCAACAAGAATAGAACCACCACTACATCCTGATGGTCCTGAAAAGATATTAGAGGATTTTGGTATAGAACCAGAGGAGTTTAAAGAACAAGATTTATTGAAGTTTGTCGATGATATACAAACGGGTAACGATGGTTTGTTATATGGGCCGTTAGCTCTTAAACGAGAAACATCAGAGGGAATATTCGCACCGTGGGCGATATACAAAGATGACTTCACATGCATTGGTGGACACGACCCGTTATACGCTCCACAATCAAAAGAGGACTCTGATATATTCAATAGGTTTCAGTTGGCTGGATACGAAACGATACAGACTTGGAAAGGGTTTGTATATCATATGACTTGTAGAGGTTCAAGATTTAAAGATGGGGCACTTAGAAATCCAGCAGGTCAAGTCTTTATGAAAGGTAGAGAATCATCGGAGTGGTTGGCTCAGAATCTTCGTAGTACTCGTAACTTCATTCGTAAGTGGGGACATATGGTCAAACACGATGAGTATCTAAAACCAATAGTACCACCTAAATATGATGTTGGTTTTGTAGTTGAGAATTGTAATACTCAAATGCTCAAAGAGTTGGAGCCTTGGTGTTCAGATATCTATGGAGATTTTGTTGGACATAAAGGATTTGGAGTTAATAATTATATAGAGGATGAACAACCGAATACAAAGTTTGATTTAAGTAAAAGAATACACTCAGACCATATTGAACCCAAGAATGATGTCGTGGTAAAGTTTGATTGTAATAAACTTACATCTCATAACTTTCAAACTATAGTAAACTTATCAGAAATACTTAAAGAAAGTGCTGAGGTAGGTGAGATGGAATACGATATATTCAAGTTTGAAATAAAAAAGTTGGACACATATGAAAAGGAGTTAATAGTAAATGAGTTATAAAAGTTATATCAAAGAAGTTTTAGATTTTCCAAAAGATGGGGTGAACTTTAAAGATTTATCACCATTACTTGCAGACCAAGAGACTTTTAGGTCAGCCCTTGTGGAGATGGGTAGACAAGTTAGGATACCTGATTATTGGATTGGTATAGACGCCCGTGGATTTTTATTTGCCTCAGGTTTAGCCACATACTTTGGTGGTGGTATTGTTATGTGTAGAAAGAAAGGTAAGTTACCACCCCCAACTATTGATGAGATTTACGATACAGAATATAGTAGAGATTTTCTAAGTATTAAGGAAGGTAAGGGAGAGGTAGTAATCGTAGATGATGTATTGGCAACAGGTGGAACACTCATGGCAACGAATCGACTTGCTAAAAAAGCTGGATATGATGTAGTTGGTAACTTGGTATTGGTTGATTTAAAATATGTTCCACGAGTTGATAACTTCGATTTGACGGTTAGAAGTGTAGTAGAATATGAATAATGTTATCACAAGATTTTTTAATAGAGAGAGGTTATTGTTGTGGACACGGATGTCTGATGTGTCCATACGAACCCAAACATACAAAAGGTAATACAAAACTTATGGGATATGGAAACATAGAAAAGAAAACACTAATCGTTTGTGCACTCAGAGAGGAAACTCAAGGTCAGTTAGAAGATTATGATGTATTATATACAGGAGTTGGTAAGGTAAATGCAACTCATATACTAACTCAGCATTTTGGTAAGTACGGAAGTTATATTCCATATGATTTAATAATTAACTATGGAACGGCAGGTTCTCAAAAATACAATAAAGGTGAGCTTGTAGATTGTACGAGATTCCTTCAACGAGATATGGATGTATCTGTTCTCGGATTTAAAAGGGGTGTAACTCCATTCGAAAAGACACCACCAACAATAATAGAGATGGAAACAGATTTTAACCCAATAGGTAAAAATGAAATTTGTAATAGTGGTGATTCATTTGTTAGTGATGGTGGAGGTTTTCGAAGTGAAGTATTAGATATGGAAGCATACGCTTTAGCAAAAGTATGTTATCATTACAATGTTCCATTTATCTCATTCAAATATATTACAGATGGTGCAGATGAACGAGGTGCTGAGGATTGGGAAGAAAATGTTGGTAAAGGTATTGAACAATTCAAAGAAAAGGTACTAAGGTCAATCTTATGATAGAAATAGGTGGTGGGGCAGTTGTGGTATTTATTTTATCACAAGTTGTATTAATAGAGTCTTACATAATATGGAGACTATACGAAAAGACCAAATGGTGGTCAGAAACATATAAGAAAACAAAAGAGGCACATTCAGATATTATAAATCGGTATGTGTTTAAAGAAAGGAAATCTAAATGAAAGTATTAGTTACAGGTGGTGCTGGATTTATTGGTACAAACTTAATCGAAAGATTGATAAACGATGGCCATGAAGTAGAATCAATAGATAATTTTTATACTGGTAAAAGAGAAAATAAACATGATTTATGTAAGTATCACGAAGTTGATTTAAGAAGTGATGGTGCATTTGATAATGTGGGTGAAGTAGATGTAATATTCCATTTAGCGGCACTTGCTAGAATACAACCTTCATTTACAGAACCAACCGAGACCATAGATACAAATCAGTTGGGTACTCAACGAGTGATGGAATGGGCAAGAAACAATGATGTAAGTGTTGTCTATGCTGGTTCGTCATCTGCTCACGGAGATTTATACTCAAATCCCTACACATTTAGTAAATGGCAGGGAGAAGAAATAGTTAAGTTGTACAATAAAGTATTTAATGTGCAATCTGCAATATGTAGATTCTATAATGTATACGGCCCACATCAATTGGTAGACGGGCCATATTGTACGGTGATTGGTATCTTCGAAGAACTTTATAAAAAAAGTCAACCATTAACACCAACTTGGGATGGTGAACAAAGACGAGATTTTACTCATGTTTATGATATTGTAGATGGTTTAATCAAGTGTTCGGAAGCTTTACTTAGTGGTGAAAACTCTCAAGTTAATGGTGAAATATTTGAGTTAGGCAGTGGTGTGAATTATTCTATAAATCAGTTTTGTGATATGTTTGGTAAGGATTATCCAAGAGAACCGCTACCAAAGAGAGATGGTGAAATGAGAGAAACTCTATGTGACACCAAACCTGCATACGATATCATTGGATATAAACCAAAAATGAATCTTGAAAAATATATTAAAGATTTAGTAGAAACAGAAATAATTAAAAGAGGTTATGATTTTTAACGAATGACATACTATTTATTACTAAGTGGTGATACGAAGAATGATTATCACGACACTAATGTTTTAGGAGAAGAAAGTTTTGGTAAGTTTTACACAGGCCAAGGTATGAGAGCCTTTCACAACATAGTCAACAATAAACCTGAGTTATTAGAGGACATCACTATCTTGGATGACCATAAAAAACAATACACAATAACAGAATTTATGGATATTTTATCCAAACTTAAAATCTATACTAATTAATTTTTGCCATAAAGGAGAAAATGATGAATGCAAGAGAATGGGAAAAGTATGAAGATAGTTACGAAAAACCAAGAAGAACCAAGAAGAAAAAAACTTGGAAACAATTAAAAGAGGAAAAACGAAACAAAAAATCCAAATGGAATAAGAAAAAGGGAGTCAAAAAATGAAATTCTATTTAGTCGATAAGTTAGATAACATTAACACTCAAGTGGAGCTAGGAAGTGATGTTGGTATTAGTGGGGCAAGAACTTATTTTATTGGTATTAAAAACATCGAAGAGGCGAAGTTTGATAAACTATGGAAAGTCATGACAAAGGAACAATGGGATACCCAATTCAAAGTAACACTTCAAAATAGACAGAACGACAATTTGAAATACAAATGGTGGGAAGAAGAATCAACTAATCCCGATGAAGGATTTGA
>Ga0209645_1001888_pt1 | contig 10238 bp, 10 predicted proteins | sample ETNvirenome_6_30_FD_184070 | JGI IMG/M metagenome (GOLD analysis project Ga0209645, IMG submission 184070) | Marine viral communities from the Pacific Ocean - ETNP_6_30 (SPAdes) (version 2) | ecosystem: Environmental > Aquatic > Marine > Oceanic | place: Pacific Ocean | collected 2013-06-19
AGACCTGAAGGCAATTCACGGTCTGAACGCTGAAGCAGAACTTGCTAACATTCTCTCCACTGAGATCCTCGCTGAGATCAACAGAGAAGTCATCAGAACGATCTACAAGATCGCTGAGCAAGGCGCTGTTTCTAACACCGCTACTGCTGGTGTATTCGACCTGGACGTTGACTCCAATGGTCGTTGGTCCGTTGAGAAATTCAAGGGTCTCCTGTTCCAAATCGAGCGTGATGCTAACGCCATCGCACAAAGAACTCGTAGAGGAAAGGGCAACATGATCATGTGCTCGGCAGACGTTGCCTCCGCACTGACCATGGCTGGCATCCTGGATTACACTCCTGCCCTGAACAGCAACCTGAACGTTGATGACACCGGCAACACCTTCGCTGGTACTATCAACGGTAAGTTCCGCGTCTACATCGACCCATATGCTGCCAACCTGAGTGCTGCTAACGCTGCTTCTAACAGCGGCAACCAGTACTACGTTGTTGGTTATAAGGGTTCTTCACCTTATGACGCTGGTCTGTTCTACTGCCCTTACGTTCCCCTTCAGATGGTTCGCGCCGTTGGAGAGGACACCTTCCAGCCCAAGATTGGCTTCAAGACCCGCTACGGTATTGTTGCCAACCCATTCGCAGAAGGCACTACTCAGGGTCTCGGACGCCTCCGCGTCAACAGCAACCGCTACTATCGTCGCGTTGCCGTCAAGAACCTCATGTGATTCAATCTCACAGAGATTACAAGGACCCCAAAGGGGTCCTTTTTTTATGCCTACTGATAAATAGTCAAAAAGGATATGGCAACGAATCCAAGGCGCACTGGTATTAGATCTACCAGTACCGCTGCCCAAGTTAGAATTAGACAACCCATTAGAGGCAATAGTCTCTATAGGAAGACTAAACTGAAACAGATTCAGGATAGAAACTTCCTACAACCATCTGGATTTCAGATGATGATTTCTAGGGCACCTAAGGTTGCTTTCTTTGGCAATGCTGTTAATATTCCCGACTTACTGCTTGGCACAACGATTCAAACTACCCAAGCATTGAAGACCATACCTCAACCCGGTGAGATCATTGAGTTTGGTGATCTAACACTCCGTTTCTTAGTAGATGAGAATATGGAGAACTACATTGAGGTTCAGAACTGGATTCGTGGTATTGGATTCCCCGAAACGTTAGATCAGATTTACGATCTACAAGAAGATACACAAGGGGTTGCCAGACCTGATTTACAAACAGGTATGAACATCTACTCTGATGGGACATTGATTGTATATGATTCTTTGAGCAATCCAAACTTCAAGATTCACTTTGAGAATATGTTCCCGTATTCCTTGTCAACTCTCCAATTTGATGCTACACTGCCGGACACGGAGTACTTTACAGCAGAGGTGTCCTTCAAGTATGATATATACAACATTGAAGCAGTGGGGTGCTGCCCTGATTAATTATGATTGATTTGGAGTCTATCCAAAGCATGTGGGAAAGCGATTCAAAGATTGATCCAGATAACCTCCATACGGAGTCTTTGAACATACCCATCCTTCATGCTAAATACTATGAAATGTATAACACTGTTACACTTCTCTATAAGAAAGCGCAACAGCAAAGAAAGAACATTCGGCACGAACGATACGAGTACTTCTCGGGTAAAGCAGATCCAGAGGTCTACATCAACAATCCCTTTCCTAAAAAGATTAGAGATAAGGATACGATGCAGAAGTATCTCGACGCTGATGAAAAACTATCAAACTGTAGTCTGAAAATCGATTACTACGAAACTACTTTAAAGTATCTTGAAGAGATACTTAAGCAAGTTGGTAATCGTACATATCAAATCAAGAATGCTATCGAATTCATGAGGTTTAGTTCAGGACTAGGATGATGGAAGAAGATTACTATCATTTAGAATTACCAATACAGGCAGTCTATTGTGTCCATACAGGACTCAAACAGGCTGTCGATAAGTGGGCAGGTGGCGATCCACAAGAACAAGAAGATATGATTGCCATGCGTGATCATTTTTATAGGATCATTTTAGAACACAAGTTCACAAACAGTTAATAAATATCTCCAGGTGAGATTTTATTATGGCTGACCTGGTTATTGAAAAGGTTAATGAAGTATATCTTAAAATTCATACCGAACCTCATGTAGAATACGAACTACGAGATAGGTTTACTTTTGAAGTTCCTAATATGAAGTTCATGCCTCAGTATCGCAAGAGGCATTGGAACGGGGAGATTCATCTGTTTGACATTAGAACGAAAAGAATCTATGTCGGACTATTAGATAAGATTGTTGCCTTCTGTGAGAAGGCAGGATATTCATATACGTTTGCGAAGAATAAGTTCTACGGTCTACCATTTGAAGTCAATGAGATGGTAAACCCAGAGGGTGTCAAAGATTTCATGGCATCTATCACAGCATTAAAACCCAGAGACTATCAGATAGACGCAGTGTCTGATGCTCTAAGATATAATAGAAAACTTCTCATCTCACCTACGGCATCTGGTAAGTCATTTATGATTTACTCAATTGTTAGATTCTTCGTGAATGCTGGCAAGAAGATCCTGCTTGTAGTTCCGACCACATCGCTTGTGGAGCAGATGTTTAAGGACTTCCAGGACTATGGGTGGGATGCTGAGAATTACTGTCATAGGATCTATGCTGGACGTGAGAGAGTCAATACTAACGAGGTGACAATCACCACCTGGCAATCTGTCTATCAGTTAGATAGGAAGTTCTTTGAAGAATATGATGTGGTGATTGGCGACGAGGCGCACCTTTTTAAGAGTAAGTCTCTTATTGGTATCATGGATAAGTTACATCATGCGAAGTACAGATATGGATTCACAGGCACTTTAGACGGCACACAGACGCATAAGTGGGTGTTAGAGGGACTCTTTGGACCATCATACAAGGTAACAGGAACTAAGAAACTTATTGATGAGGGGCACCTTGCGACTCTTGATATCCAATGCCTTGTCCTCAAGTACAAACCCAAGAAGTTTGATACCTATGAAGATGAGATTCAATTCCTGATCGGTCATGAGAAGAGGAATAGATTTATCAAGAATCTAGCGATTGACTTGAAGGGAAATACTTTAATCCTATTCAGTCGTGTAGAGGCACATGGCAAGGTCCTTTACGAGATGATAAATAAAAGCGTTAGTGAAGGGAGAAAAGTATTCTTCGTTCACGGCGGTGTAGATGCTGAAGACCGTGAGTTAGTCAGGGAGATTACAGAGCAACAAAGAGATGCAATCATTGTCGCATCCTACGGTACATTCAGTACAGGCATTAATATTAAAAATCTTCATAATGTAATCTTTGCCTCTCCATCCAAATCTCGCATTCGTAACCTGCAGAGTATTGGTAGAGTCCTCAGAAAAGGCAAGGATAAGGTAAGTGCCAAACTCTATGATATTGCTGATGATCTGACAATCGGATCAAGAAAGAATTATACCCTCAACCATTTCATTGAAAGAGTTAAGATTTACGTTCAAGAAGAATTCAATTATGACATCGTATCAATTGACATCAAAGACTAGAAAAGGAGAACCGTATGATAGAAGACGATTTCTACGCAACCATCAAACTTAAATGTGGTGATGAGATCTTCTGTAAGGTAGCAGCATCAGAAGAAGAAGGAAGAACTATGCTCCTGGTATCCAATCCCATTGTGGTAACAGAGATCAAAGTCAGAGGAAGTGTACAAGGATATAACTTTGAACCCTGGTTGAAGACAACTAAAGAAGACATGTTCATCTTGAATCTAGATGATGTCTTGACAATGACTGAATCCGAAGATATAGAGATGATTCTGTATTATCAAGACTACACCCGCAAGATGTTCCAGGGGAACTATTCTAAACTTAATAGGAAGATGGGATATCTATCTTCTGTCCATGAGGCCAAGGAGGTCTTAGAGAAACTCTATAATAATAGCTAGACCTGATCCTTCAAAGGCGACAAACCTAGTCTATAGGGTAAATGGGATCTTGTCAAGTGCCCATCGATCTGTTATAATAAGTGAAACGGATTTGAACATATTATGGCTGTTAACAATGCTTATGGGGTTATGCCGAGACCGAAGAAATCAGAACATTACGTTAATAATAAGGACTTCCTTGCTGCTCTAGAACTATACTTCGCACAGGTGGAGAGGGCGAAACTTAACGATCAACCCAAACCACCCATCCCTAGGTACATTGGTGAGTGCTTTCTGAAGATTGCCAATCATCTATCATACAAACCTAACTTCGTCAACTACATGTTCAAAGATGACATGATCTGTGATGGCATCGAGAACTGTGTAAGATATGTTCATAATTTCAATCCAGAGAAGTCGAAGAATCCGTTTGCTTACTTCACTCAAATCATCTACTACGCCTTCTTGAGACGCATTCAGCAGGAGAAGAAGCAGTTGGAGATCAAGAACAAGATCCTTGAGAAGACTGACTTTGATGAAGTATTTGATGCGAATGATATTGACAGCCAGAACTATTCGGACTACAATTCTATCAAGGATGCTGTCCACTCCAAACTTCGTAACTGATGCTCGTAGCGATTATTACTGACACACATTATGGCGCAAGGAAGGGATCCTCACTCTTTCATGATTACTTTGAAAAGTTTTATAACGAGATCTTCTTTCCAACCCTAGAAAAGATGGGCATCACTCATGTTATTCACATGGGTGATGCTTTTGATAGTAGAAAAGGCATTGAGTTTAAGTCTTTGGACTGGGCAAAGCGTGTTGTGTTTGAACCTCTGAAGGAGAGGAATATCACAATGGACCTTATGGTTGGCAATCATGATGCGTACTACAAGAATACTAATACTATCAACGCAGTCGAACTGTTGCTGAAAGAGTATGACAACGTGGTTACATATTCCAGCGCAGAGGAAGTCAAGATTGGCAATCTAAACATACTATACATTCCATGGATATGTGAAGCCAATGAAAAAGAAACTCATCAACTTATTAAAAGTAGCACTAGCAAGATCGCGATGGGGCACCTTGAACTCCAAGGATTTAGAGCTCATCGAGGGTGCATCATGGAACATGGTGATTCGAGCATGTTATATTCAAAGTTCACCAAAGTCTTCAGCGGTCACTACCACACTCGATCGGATGATGGACGGATCTATTACCTGGGAAATCCATACGAGATGTTCTGGAACGACTGCGGTGATCGGAGAGGATTCACCATCTTTGATACAGAGACTCTGGAACACTCTCACATAGACAATCCTTATACGATGTTCAAGATCATCTACTATGAGGATACTGATCATCAACTGTTTGACACCAGAGAATACGAAGGTAAGATCGTCAAGGTCATTGTTCGCAAGAAGTCTGATAGCGTTCAGTTTGAGAAGTTCATCGATAAGTTGTACTCCTCAAACGTTGCTGATCTCAAAATTGTTGAGAACTTCGTCCTCAATGATGATGCGGTAGAGACAGAAGGATTGGAGTCAGAAGACACTCTTTCTATCCTTGATAGATATATTGAAGAATCAGATATTAGTCTGGATAAGTCTAAGGTCAAGAACTTCATGAGGGCAACCTATCAAGAGGCATGTGAATTGATTTTCTGATGTTTATATTAACAATCGCTGGCAGAGAAAAAGAAGGAGCATATTCCGTAGTAGATGATGAAGGAGAGCAGGTTCTCTACATCTTTGATAACGAAGACGATGCCATGCGATATGCGATGCATCTGGAAGAACTTGACTATCCAGAGATGCATGTGCTAGAAGTGGATGATGAGGTGATGATCAAGACCTGCGAAATGCATGATCATCGCTACACTATAATTACTAAAAATGACATTGTGATTCCCCCTGATAACGCGAATGATTATCTTTAAGACTATTTCATGGAAGAATTTTCTATCAACTGGGAATCAACCCACTATCGTACAACTTGATAAGAATGCCACATCACTGATTATTGGATCGAATGGTGCTGGTAAGTCAACCATTCTGGATGCTCTTACCTTTTCATTGTATGGGAAGTCCTTTCGTAAGATCAACAAGGGGCAACTGGTCAACAGTGTCAATGAGAAAAACTGCCATGTTGATATTGAGTTTGATATCAACGGTATTGAATGGAAAGTGTCAAGAGGAATCAAACCCAATGTCTTCAAGATCTACCGCAATGGCGAAGAACTGAATCAGAACTCTTCTGCTGTAGACCAACAGAAGTGGTTGGAGCAGAATGTTCTGAAGATGAACTATAAGTCATTCACACAGATTGTTATCCTAGGTAGTAGCACCTTCGTTCCTTTCATGCAACTTCCTGTGTCGAGTCGCAGAGAGGTTGTGGAAGATCTGCTGGATATCAAGATCTTCTCTTCAATGAATGATATTGTAAAAGGGAAGATTCGACTCCTCAAGGAGGAAATCAAGACTCTTGATCTCAAGAAGGAATCCTTGAAGGACAAGGTTGAAATGCAGAAAGGATTCATCAAGAAGATTGAGAATCAAACTAAGAGTGATATTGACAAGAAGAAAGAACTGATTCAATCCTACGAAGAGAACATCAAAGATAAGTATCAGGATGCTTTTCGTTTGGAGAATCATATGGCAGATCTCAAATCTGAGGCGGAGAAGTTCTCTGATGCTACTAAACGTCTGCGTGAGATGGGCGGTATCAAAGGCAAACTGTCAGGTCGTATTGTCAAACTGGTAGGAGATCATAAGTTCTTCAGTGAGAATACGGTATGCCCAACCTGTGGGCAGGATATAGAGGAGTCATTCCGTGTAAATAGAATTAAGGACTCCCAAGATAAAGCAGAAGAGTTGCGTAAAGGGTTCATGGAACTCCAAGAAGCAATTAAAGATGAAGAGTTGAGGGAGTCTAAATTTTCACAACTAACAGAAGAGGTAAGTTCTACCGTTAATGGCATTTCTACTAACAATACTGAGATCTCTGGACTCCAAAGACAGATCAGTCGATTGGAATCAGAAATTCAAACTATTACCACAGAAATCGAAAATCAAAGTATTGAGCATGAGAAGTTAGCAGAACTAAACGAATCTCTTCAAGCAACCTACGATAATCTCGCTGAAAGAAAAGATAAGGTATCCTATCAGGATTTCATCTACAACCTCCTCAAAGATGGTGGAGTAAAGGCAAAGATTATCAATAAGTATCTTCCACTCATTAATCAGCAGGTCAATCGCTATCTGCAGATGATGGATTTCTATATCAATTTTAAGTTGGACGAAGAGTTTAACGAGACTATTGAAACTCCGATTCATGAAGACTTCACCTATTCTTCTTTCTCTGAAGGAGAGAAGATGCGGGTTGACTTGTCTTTACTTTTCACCTGGAGAGAGATTGCCAGACTGAAGAACTCTGTCAACACCAACCTCTTGATTATGGACGAGGTATTTGATTCATCTCTTGATGGATTTGGTACGGATGAGTTCCTTAAGATCATTCGTTTCGTGATCAAAGATGCTAATATCTTTGTCATCTCCCACAAGACTGGTCTTGAAGATAAGTTTGATGAAGTCTTGAGATTTGAAAAAGTTAAAGGATTTAGCAGAATGTTAAGTTAGATGTAATTGTAACTATAAGTCATGAAGTTAGCATACGCTGACTATATAATATGTGATTGGAGGTTATTATGCATAATCTTGTTTCACACAATGAACTAGCATCCTGGAAGTGGGACGAAAAGGTATCGGTTGACTCAAAATACGACCAAGTGTCCGAATACTTTCAATGCATTTCAGAATGTGACATTATAGATAACGATGCCAGGAGGTTCTGCAGACACATCCTTACTGAAGAATAAAGCGTAGAAAGTCCATTACCGGAGCAAATACCACCAAAGTCCCCTGCACCCCTACGGGTGTGGGGGATTGGTTATTGTGACAGTTTTCAAACTGGTCGGACCTGTCCTAAAACGACCCTGACTGCTGTATGATATTCACATACAAAGCAAAGCACGATGACTGTCAACTACGAAATCAAGTCACAACTCGCCCGCCTGCTTGCCACCGAGGACCTGGTGGTTGAGAACCGCAACGTCGCCACCGCGCAGTTCAATGTTGAAACCCGTGTGCTGACGCTGCCAATGTGGAAGCGAGCAAGTGAGAATGTATATGACATGCTGGTTGGTCATGAGGTAGGTCATGCCCTGTTCACCCCCAATGAGTGGGACTGGGAAGATCGTATCCCCCAACAGTTTGTCAATATTGTTGAGGACGCTCGTATTGAGAAGCTGATGAAGCGTCGGTATCCTGGTCTGTCTAAGAGTTTCTTTAAAGGATATCAAGAACTAGCAGAGGATGACTTCTTCTGTCTGGAGGATTCTGATATCAGCGATATGAATCTCGCTGACCGTACCAACCTGTACTACAAGATTGGTAACTTCATTGATATTCCCTTCACTGAGGAGGAGATGTCTCTTGTCAAGATGGTGGGAGATACTGAAACTTTCGCTGATGCCCTGATGGTGGCAGAAGAGATCTATCGTTATTGTAAGGATGCTCAGAAGCGTGAGACTCCCAAAGGAGATCTCCCTCAGCAGCAGACCAATCAAGATGGTGTGCCACAGCAAGAGTCTCAGCAAGCAGGTAACCAGGGATCCAGTGAAGGTGAGCAGGACAATGAGTCTTATGAACCTGAGGATGATGAGTCCTATGGCGGCACCATGGAGACTGAGCAAGAAGAACCACAAGTTCAGACCGATCAGTTGTTTGAAGAGGGTGCTGAGGAATTCAACGGTAATCTTGATCATGGTCGTGATCCTTCATATTGTGAGATTCCAAAGGTCAATCTAGAAGACTTCATCATCAACAATGATACTATTCATTCTTTGTTGGATGAGCACTGGCAGAAGGGTCTGAATCCTGAACCTGAGTTTGATCGTTGGAAGCAGGAGTATGTGACTCCTTCTCCTTATGATTTTGAATTTGCTGACTCTGAGTTTATCAAGTTCAAGAAGTCTGCTCAGAAAGAAATCAATTATATGGTCAAGGAGTTTGAGTGTAAGAAGTCTGCCGATGCCTATGCTCGCGCCGCAACTTCCCGCACGGGTGTTCTTGACTGCTCCAAACTTCATACCTACAAGTACAATGAAGATCTTTTCAAAAAGGTCACCATCCTGCCTGACGGTAAGAATCATGGTCTCATCTTTGTTCTTGATTGGTCTGGTTCTATGGGAGATTGTATTATCCCAACCTTGAAGCAGTTGTTGAACCTTGTCTGGTTCTGTAGTAAAGTAAACATTCCCTTTGATGTTTATGCTTTCACCAACAACTGGCCTACAAACGAGGAACGGTATCGGCAAGATTGGGATGATCTTACAACGCAAGATGTTGCTAGTGGTATCTTCAATATCTCTGGATCATCGTTCAGTCTGATGAACATCTTGACCAGTGATGCTAAGAAAAGTGTGCTGGAAAAGCAGATTCTGAATATGTGGAGAGTTGCGTTTACCTTCAAACATTGGGTTAAGTATGACATTCCACAGCAGATTAATCTCTCTGGTACTCCTCTCCATGAGTCTCTTGTTTGTCTCCATCAGATCATTCCTCAGTTCAAGGCAAAGCACGGTATTCAAAAGACACACTGTGTGATCTTGACTGATGGTGAGGCAAACTCATTGTCAGTGTTTAAGGTTGTGCCTGATTACAATGGTGGTGAGAAGATGGGATGTGCCAGGATTTACTCAGGAGACTTTCTCCGTAATCGGAAGACTGGTCGCACCTATAAGTTCAGAGATGCTTACTATGAGTTTACTGATGTTCTCCTCAAAGATCTTCGTGATACTTTTACTGATACTAATTTCATTGGTATTCGCCTCTGTAGTGGACGCGAACTCGGAGATATTGTTCGTCGATATGAACCATTTGATGAAGTTCAGTTGAAGAAAGCAAAGAAAAACAAGAGTTATACTGTCAAAGAATCTGGATACACTAGTCTCTTTGCTATGCTCTCTGCTGCTTTGGAATCTGATACCGACTTTGATGTTGATGAAGGTGCTACCAAAGCAAAGATCAAGTCTGCTTTTATGAAGAATCTTAAAGCGAAGGCACTAAATAAAAAAGTGCTCAGTCAGTTCATGGATTTGGTCTGCTGACCAGTCCTCGAACCGTCTACTGGGGACCGTCAGCGGTCCCAACCTACCCTATAATTAACCTGTTGAACAAACGCACTACATCATGGCATTGTCTACCGAATACGTTGTCTCTTCCCTTCAAGCACTT
>Ga0209645_1001890_pt1 | contig 10226 bp, 16 predicted proteins | sample ETNvirenome_6_30_FD_184070 | JGI IMG/M metagenome (GOLD analysis project Ga0209645, IMG submission 184070) | Marine viral communities from the Pacific Ocean - ETNP_6_30 (SPAdes) (version 2) | ecosystem: Environmental > Aquatic > Marine > Oceanic | place: Pacific Ocean | collected 2013-06-19
CTTGTTGTACAGGTGTAGCGCTCCTTTAGACCCCCGTCCATCGACGGTGGCGTCAAGGTCGTAGGAGTCAACCCCGCCTACCCCCAGCTCTGCATTAGGCGCAATACGTTTGCCTCTCTCCATCTTCTGGAGATTTCTAAGGTCTTCAGGTGGCATCCATGAAACGTGGAACCTACCTTTTGGATCTGGCTTAAATACTACCTTGGTGTCCTTCACACCGTCCTTCCAGACGAAGTTCCCTACAACGACAGGGTTTGGAAACAAATCGTCATTGTACTGTATCTGCTCGTAGATCTTACCAATGTTGAACAGGCTACCGTCAATGCTGTCTCTAAAGGCCTCATCAGTAGTAAACGGGAACTGACGAGTTACCTCGTTGAGCTCTGACGGGTCGTGCTTTAGGCTGTGCCTTTCGTTCTTGAGGTAAGTCTTGGCGCCAAAGATTATATCCTCACCATCAAGACCCTCCACAACTTTGGTCGGGTCGTCAATGACAGGCTTGCCGTACTTGTCAAAAAAGCCTTCTAGAGACTCAAAAGAAGGAATGAAAAGCCTATAAAGCCCCGTCCTCGTCCGCCCATTCGCGTTCCTCTCGTTGGGATCGGAGTCCCTCCAGAGCTCCTTGTACTCCTTTCCACCCTTGTCCATCGGATTTACGGTGCTTCCCACCATTGCCTTTCCGACGATTTTTCGCCCTACGATCAAACACGTCCGTTGAATCCTCCAGGCGTCTCTTATGTCTGTAGGTTTTTCCCATTTTCCAGCCTCATCTAAATACAGCAAATGTAGCTTCTCGCCATCATAAGCATTGTTGGTAGTATTCTTCCAGTTAATTACCGTATTAAGAGCTTCGCCCTTCTGCGAAGTCTTATTTTTCTTCGTGATTCTCTTACTCGGCTCGCGAAAAGCCAACTCCATGCGTGGGTTAGTGGTACCATCTTGAATGGGTTTAAAGAAGAAGGGGTAGTGACGAAACATTTGCACCACCTTCTTCATGAAAATATTTTCTTGCGCGTCCTTACCAGTCTTCGACTGTATTCCTAGGAGCTTATCTTTGACTTGTGTGGCTTCGTCAAGAAGCACAGCGGAGCAGATATTGGTGTACCCACTCCGTCTGCACTTCGTATAGAGCTGTCCGATGCATCTCGGATCCGCCTCACACGCTGCCAAATGTACGAAAATATCTTTTTGGAAGTTCAGAAAGCTCGGATAACCTATGTCCATCCGAGTCCACTGAAGCATCATATAGTGCCTACCCGTAATATATGTAGGCTCACCGTTATTATAGAACCAAAAGCCCTCACGCCTACGGCGAAACTCCTCCTCGATATACGGAGAAAACTTTTGTCGAAACTCCCTCGGCATTTCCCCCCACTCATCCATAGAGCGAATCCTAGACAATTCCTCTGGCATACTATCCCTTTGCCACAGTTGCAAGCTTTTTGGTAAGTCATGTCCTTTAATCTCCTTCTTGGGAGGCTTAGCGGGAAGAACAATGACCAGCCCACCAATCTCGACAACTTCACCTTTCGTACCGTTGGGGCAAATTGATACAGCTGGCTCATCATATTCGTCTATGTTTACAAGGACGCTCATCAGAACACCTGGCCATACCGATTGCTTTTGAAGCTTGGGGCACCAGACTTAGGGTTTTTCAAATCCATGTACTTTCCACACGGACACTTGATGTCGTGATATGCACCATCGTTTCCAAACTTAATGGTGACACCACTCTTGGACTCTTCGTGCTGCTCTTCGCAGCTGCAAATGTATTCAGCCATTGTATTGAATTTAGTACGCCCGACAGGATTCGAACCTGTGACCGTCTGCTTAGAAGGCAGATGCTCTATCCAGCTGAGCTACGAGCGCATGCCCGTTTACCTGTTGTCAGGCACACCAAGGTTTCCGATGTCTGGGAACTCTGGACCTTGCTGCTTCCAGTCGTGATATCTGTGATGCTTCCTTACTGTGGAGTGAGGAGCGCAGCTGGCCAAAAGAAAAGCGATTGAGATTAGAGTAAAAATGAATTTCATGATTGCAAGTTAGATCGAATTGCTTTCAAAAACAAATCTTTCTCGCGGTCGTCAAAATTTCCTTCAGCCATGGCAGACCTAAGGAGTCTAAGGTTGGTGTTCGTCTTGTCGCGTGGTAGAGCCTCAAGAGACTTCAGTACGTCATCGAAGCCTTGGGAGAAATCAACTTGCTTAGCCTCTGGAGATCTCACACCAGAGCGAACAATAGCCTCGAACTCAATAGGAGAGTCAATCATGTACTTCAAAGGACTAAACTTCTTTCTGACCTCTGGCTGACGATCGTCATAAAAGGTAGCATTTGGGTTGATGTCCGAGTCCTGGGCAGTAAGCCTGTCGTAATCCTCTTGAGACATACCCCTTGTAAGCTCCTTTATTGCTCTTCTTGTGTCTCTGTCCTGAACCCTGCCTTGATTCAACAAAGCCCTCAGGGGGCCAAACTGCTCAGAGTGCAAAAGCTCGTGCTCAAGAACAGATTCATCTGCGCCAGGAAACATGACGACCTCCCTCTTTCTTGGGTTAAAAAAGGCAGAAGGCTTACTTCCTCGCTGAGCAAGCTGATTGAGAAGGTCCGCTGTGCGGGCATCCCTAACCGAAGTTCTTGCTCTTCTTCTTTCTCTACGCTTGGTTCTCATCGGCTCCTTCTTCTTCTAGGCCTGTTGTTGGCTCTGTTCACTGACTGAGGTTGCGGGGTGGTTCTGTCAGACGACCCTACATGAGCGTTGTCAAGACCATCGCCATTCCCGTACACCCCAAGGCGTCTAGCAATGCGATTGAGAGCCGCACGGTACTTTTTGGCTCTGCCTCCCGCGCCATACTTCTTGTACTCTCTCTTGTAATTTCTTGCTCCCATGTTGCAAATATAGTGATTGTTGGGGCGGCGGGATTTGAACCCGCGACTTCCTGTGTATAAGACAGACGCTCTAACCAACTGAACTACGCCCCAGTTTGATTGCCCTATATGCGTAGAGGGCCGCCTGACGAAAACCAACAACTCAGTCCTCGAACTCGTCGTTCCAGGATTCGTCCCAGAACTTGAAGTCCATCTTATTCTTTTGATAGACTATCTCTTTCCAATCACTTAGAGTATCTCTCAGCGAAACCTCCGCTGTAGTCTTTGGCTTCTTCGATTCCTCCATTTGTCTGTAGATCTTTTATCATTTGCTCCAATCGTTGTCTTTCAACGATCAATTCCTTGCAGTCAGTAGCTGTCTGTTTGATAGACTGAAGCTCAGCTTTACGTGCGCTCCCGTTGATCTCTGGATCAACAGGTTTCTTGACCTCGTCAATCATGTTGTTGATGGCAACCTCCATGCTATTCATGAGGCGCTGAGCAGCATCAACCGTTGTGAACTTCCTCTTCGACATACAAAATATCTTCTGCTCGAACTCTAAAGTACTTTACGTCGTCAATCGTTATCTCGTAGTCTCTGTTCTTTTTAATACCCACAACATCGCCAGTACCGACCCCAAGCTCTTCAAGCCAAGGAGCGTCAAAAGCAATGCGAGCTTTGCGAACAGGAGACTCGGACAGCTTGACAACCTCGATAACATCGCTTTTTGCTTCATTCTCTTCGTCTTGTTCGACGGGGGTCAAAAGAGCCCAACCACCGAGGGTATATATGTGTCCACTTTTTTTGCTCTTGTAAGCGATAGCCTGGTTGTTGATCGTCTGGTCTGGATCGTACCGAACCAAGAAGTGCTTATCATGACCAGTAAGAACTTGGCCTTCATTCAAGACAACTAGGTGGTGAAAGTACAAGGTGTCACCTGGCTCTACGCCAGTATCAAACTTCATGGGGGCGCACACAACGGGGCCCTCTGTCACTCTGTGTTTGAATTCATTCCACTTAGAGTCTACGTAAAGCTCCAAGCCAGAGTCAGTCTTAATGGTGTCGTTGATTTGCTTTTCTAGCTCAACAACAAACAAGTCAAGAGTCTTCATTTTTGTAGGGGAACATTTCATTCAATTTATCGCGTCGCTCACTGCACCCGCAATCAGACGGGCCGTATTTCTCAACGAGCTTTTTAATTCCTGTAGACTTGGTGAACTTTTCTATGCTGTCGCCAAGGCCCTTGCTTTTAGAAGTTGCAGTCATACTCAATAATACATGGCATGTCATCGACGCACTTCCACAATACTTGTGCGTCGTCTTGAGACAAATATACTAGATATCTCTTTTTGTTGTACCTGAAAAGGTGTTCTTCGTCCATGATAATGGTGGAGACTTCTCCCCCTCCCGCTCTCATGCCTACGTAATAGGCCATGGCATCCTTAGGATCCCTGCCTATGATAATCTTTCTAATAAGACCGTCCATTGCCCTTAATTTGTTTTAGCTCTTTACAAGAGCACAAATATAAGGCTTAGTTCAAAGAGATGCCCAATCCGCCTAGAAGGTCGTCAAGGTCAGGTTCGTCATCACCCTCCTGGTAAGTGTTCTCTATGAACTTGACTATCTCAGACATCTCCTCCTTTGATTCGAGATTGTAGCTGAACATAGCCTTCATAGAACTAGTCTCTTCATCAATAGGCTCAAGTATACCAGTAACCATAACAGACATTACCCTACCTTTCATTCCGTACTTCTCAATGAGCATCTCCATTTGATGGTGGATATCCTGAACCTCTAGCAAAAAATCGTATTCTTCCATATCTTTATCGCTCATTTTAGTTTATGCCCAAAAGCACCGTTTCAAAAAAGAAGCTGTTTCGAGAGTTCTCGAAGCTCAATCAAAGGTACGTAAAAAACAACTACCTCAAAAGGCTAAGAACCAGCATGGTAGACTTCTGCAAGAAGAGAGACATCTTCGAGAAGGAGCTCTTGTTTATGCTGTGGGCATACGACCTAGAATTCTGGACTCTTAAGTACGCAGCAGAGGACTACAACTACTCTGAAAAAAAGCTAGCAGAAAGAATTGTGTATGAGTTAGTTAAGCAAGATTACGTCTACAAACACTTTGACAAGCTAACTCCATCAGACAGCATAGATGACCACCTGTTTAGAGAGGAGACGAAGTTTAACTACAGAGTAAGGTATGCGCTAACCCAAAAAGCAAGGCTTTTGGTTCAATCTTTCTACAGAGAAATAGAACCTTAGTCTTTATTTTTAAGTGCTTTGTATCGCCTTCCAAAGGCTTTAATTGTGCCTACATCAAGCACTGTATTGTTGCATACAATGATGTCTATTATCTCTCCATTCAATCCAAGAGTTCCATCGCTTTTTCCGATAATGTGATCAATAGGGAAGGCCACACCAAGAGCGGAGCTATTTACTGCTGATGCATCAGCAATCTTATCTCCGTCTATATTGTAAATATTGCATTCCAAGATCCCTACATTGTCCAATGTAATTGCAAGCATCTCTACATCCGATCCAAATGTGTGAGAGACAGTGCTGTTGGCAGTGGAATTTGTCGGGTAGTCTCTTTCTGCTGCAGACCCCTTGGTTCCATCGGCCTTGTAAATAACATCTGTCCCACCTGCTTTAATGCCCCAGTGAGCGTCATTTGAAGTACCGCTAAGCAGCCACGTATCATTGGTGTAGTCTCCGTTAGTCCAAGCGATGATAATTGAATAACTACTGCTCGAACCACCTATGCTTCTTGTCGTGCCTGTAGACATAGTGTCTCCACCATCGCAAAGAGCTGAAGAGCAAAAATTCGCCAAACTGGAGTGTGCGTTTCCTCTAAGCTTTTGAACAGGCTGCTTTGAAGAAGTGGACTGAGTAAAGTTGTCTGTTATAGTTCCTTTTGAAGTTTCAGTCGTCTTCGATGAGTTGTTCGTGTCATTCGATTGAAAGAACGAAATCTGAAGTTGTCTTGTTACTGCCATTTTAGGTAAGTGCTGCGATTGGGAAGAGACCAGAAGTAAACTCAGCTGAAGTTTGACCACCTACAGTGTAGGTCCACTTAATTCTGTACAAAGCTTGCACAGTTGTTGTTATGTCTTGACCACCAAAGCTAGTAGCGTCAATACCATCTGTGTTTCCAAGAATAACGTCAAAATATGCACCCAAAACACTGGGTGTATATCCGTCGGTGGGGATGAGAGACATCTGCAAGAAATCAAAATTAGTACCTGGTGCGTTGTTGTAAAAATCAACGTAACCATACAGAGTTGCTGGGCCGCTCGTTGCAATAACAGTAATTGTTCCGTCAGATTGTTCAGTACACCTTTGAAGGGTTACACCAAACGTACCTTCAACCTGGTCGCCAAGGGTGCCTGAACCCGTGCCTAGAAGCTTGCCAATAGTATAGTCGTCATCTGATCTAATCACAGATGCTATGTCTTCGTCGTTGTTGACCAAAACGACGCCTGAGCCAGACTCCGCAAAAAGAAGATCAGGAATACCGTCTGACCCCGAACCCGAAAGCCCAGAGCCCTGATCTTTTCTAATGTCTATACCAAGTCCTAGCATCAGTCAAAAATTACTTCGTAATAAACTTTTCCCTTATCATCACGACAAGCCTTAAGGCACCTCTTACGATTATCCCCATCGTAAATGAAAGAAACGTGAACCCAATCAGGATTGCTTTCATCGCCAAACTCCCAAATGAGCTGATCAAACTCCAAATTTTCTTTAATGTAGTTGAAGATTTGAGAGTTTGTGCAACCTCCATATACGTCTGCGTCCAGATCGAGTGCTCTTCCTTCCACATGCTGGCTACGCTTTGAGCCCCCGATCGCAGTATTGAGATCAGCTGAACGATAGCCGCTCGACACGTATATAGGATTTCTGAAAGCGTCCCTAACAGGTTGAAATATGTTGATTGCAACTTGTCTAAGATTTTCTGTAACCCAGTCATCTGGTGTGTTGTCTATGCCAAGACGCTTAGCAGTTATGCTTTTGGTTGCCTCGGCGAGTGATAAATTTTTTGACAGCTTCATTGTTTAAGCGTCTTTTTTCATTCTCTACTCCAGAATCCTTCCGCTTCTGCTTGGGATTGAAGTAGTGTTTGTTCATTAAAGGCAACCGAGCTTTCTGAGCTTAGCTCTTTCTGTAATCTTCTTACAAATGTTTTTGATAGGCCTTCTTCGTGGCTTGCCAGCTCTGCCCCTTCTTTTCCCGCTAAGACCAAAGATTTTTTTTCCTTTCCCACGCTTGATCTTAGGAGCCTTTGAGGTGGTAGGGGTTGATCCGCCTTTATCTTTTTCTTTTGCTTCAACCTTGGCTGCCTTGACATCACCCTTATTGATCGCCTCACGCTCCTTGCCGTAAACCTTTACTTTTCTTGTCTGAAAGTCGTCAAGGTTTCTTGGGGTTCCCCCATACCTTTCCGTTCTGGTGCCGATCACCTCAACTTTTTTGCCTTTGGCTTCTTTTTTGGCCTCTCTGTCGTGGATACGCTTAGCCTTCTTTTTGGCTCTCTTTAGGATTCTTTCTACACGACCACCTTCGTCGTATCTCATGCCTTTGCCTCCAATAGGAACGAATCTGTGTGCGCCAACTTGTCCAGATCGCTTTGCGTCGTATTTAAGAGGTCTTCCAGCTCTTTCGCTTGCTTTCTTTTCGGCAGCGGCTTTTTCGTCTCCAGCAAGGGTAGAGTATATGCGCACTCCTTCTCTCGGTTTTGTTGATTTAGCTTCCTCTCTGGTTACGACATTTGACCCAGTTCCTGAGGATGATTTTCTTGTTACTTTTGGCATTATGATGCGATAAATAGTTCTACGTCACAGGCAGCTGAGTTGGCTTGCCCTTTGATTGAATCTAGGTTTGCGAGTGTTGCAGTAGCAGCACCTGAGTCATTGTTTGCATCCATCGTGGTATCGAACAACACAAAGGACTCCCCAGCAGGGAGCTTCACAAAGTACTCATCGTCTGCCGCTGTCATTCTCAGCGTTACAAAGTTAGTGAGATCGGTGTTTGTGATTCTGATGTAGTCTACAGAACCATCTGCAAACTGCCCAGCAGCTGCATTTGTATCAAACAAGATCAAAGACTGCTCTGCAGTGCCCACAGAAACAACTCTTTGATTGAGCTGAGTGACACCAGTGATGTCTACCGTATTAGTTACGGATCTATCTGATCCGTTAAGCTTGATTTTTTCGCTTATCGTAACTGAAAGTGTCGCCATTATCTAAATCTTTGGTCTCGCGGTGGTGGTGCGATTTGAAACTCGCGTGGATGATTGCGTTTCAACAGCATTTCTAGAAGTTCTTTGTCAGATTTGGGAATGTCAATGCTTTTAGACTCCTTTTCTCTCTCCTTTAGAAAATTGCTGAGGCTAAGAAGAAGCGATCTTGTGTTAGCACCCTCTGGGACCCTAAGGCCTTCGTCTCCTTTTCTTCCCTCTCTAAGCAATGTAAAGTCGTTAGCGCTGATGCTTCCATCACCGTCGGCGTCTAGCCTCTTCTGGTTGCCAACGAGTCTTCCACCACCAGGGTAGATTCTCATTCCACCTTCACCATAGCCTATATCTGGCTGACCAAAGTTTCCTTCCATGGCCTGCTCTTGCTGTTCAGGAGAAAACTCAGAGGCGGCCTGTGTGTTGCCTCCTCTACGACCACCGAAGATGTTGCCAAGAGCTTGTCTATTCTTAAACAAGCCTTGTGCTATTTTCTTTCCAAGCCCCTTCTTTGCACCAAGCTTTGCAGCACCCTTTGCGCCAAGCTTTGCAGCACCCTTTGCACCAATCTTTGCAGCGAGTGCAGGACCTCCTAATATTGCAGCACCTGCGAGAAGGTTTGCACCTAGGTAGCCCGCACCAATCTTCTTGGCTCTGTCTTTCTGTACGTTTTTGAGGTAGTCAAGTCTCTCTTGAGATTGGGCCCCGCTACTATTGAGCTTACCCTGTCTAGCAAGCTTCTTAAGGTACCTCTTCTCTCTTCTGAGAGCGCTGCCCTTACCCTGGCCAATGCCAAAAGGCATAACTCCGCGTCTGCGGAAGGCCATGTTTATGCCACCTCCTGAACCAGACTTGTCCTCAAACTTATCCTGAGAGTTGCCAAAGAAGCCTCCAAGCCTATACTCCTTATTGATCTTCATGCGTCTTTTCGTTTGACGCAAATATAATCACTTATTTTTTAAGGATTCTGAACCTCCCACCATCACGTAAGAACCCAGTAGCCTTTGCGGTACCTTTGATAAGGCCTGATTTGATGTATCCAGTGCCTTTCTCTTTGAGCAAGCTGTCCAAGAACTCTTCGGGCTTGAATCCATAGTTTTCTTTCAGATCATCAACGACATCTCTTGCTGCGCCCATATCTGCAAGAACCTTTGAAATACTTCCTCTAACATCACCCTTCTCCTCTGGGGAAAACTTCATAACAAGATCAACGAGGGAATTCATTTTTTCGTCACTCATCCCCTGAAGCCTCTCAAAATCCAAGCCTTTAAGGTTTTCAAATCCCTGAAGTGGCTTACCTGTAAGGGCTTGAGCTCTAGCTATGAATGCTTCCTTAGGATCTCTAGGTGATTTAGGGTCTGTATCTCTAACAGTTCTCATATTTATTTCTTAGGTACAACTATTCTCGCGCCATAAACATAAAAGGATTCCGTGCGTACTCGCACCAAAATAACTTTGGATGCTTATACATGCATCAGAATCGCTTCGATTGCCGTAAAGGTATAAACAAAATTCTTAAAAGTCAAGACTTAAGTAACAGTTTAATGCAAGGACTCTAAATGGCTACAAAAGAAGGAGTTAGAAGCCGCCACATGGCAAGTGTTGATAGAGTGTTGAGTGGCTTCTGGCATGTTTTTGTTGCTTTTACTCGCAATATTCCGAAAAAACTGATCAGAAGTATAGGTCTGGGGGATTATATACATCATAGAGCGGTCGGTACGCAGTACCGAAACGGATTTTGCAACCCCACCCCATCAAACTACTTCGTAGTTTGCGCATACATTTCAGCTTTTGCTAGGCTAATCTACTGACTTACAGTCAGTAAGCTTGTTTCATTACACCACTACAGGAGACCGTGTGTTGCATCGTGCTGTCTCGCAGGGTGGGACAATCCCCTACCTCGACTACTGCTTCAACTTTCACCACCCCTTTTAGGGGTGACACCGAAACCGATTTGGTCCTCCTTCACGAAGGCTAACGCACCGATACAACTGGTTGTATCTCAGCGCATTAGCAGGGCCAGCTTCCACTACTACTACCGAAGGTAGTGTAGTGAGGACACCAAGCTGTAGAGATATGTATTAAATGAAACGAAACTCTATGAGTTTCATTTAATACATTATCTCACC
>Ga0209645_1001891_pt1 | contig 10225 bp, 18 predicted proteins | sample ETNvirenome_6_30_FD_184070 | JGI IMG/M metagenome (GOLD analysis project Ga0209645, IMG submission 184070) | Marine viral communities from the Pacific Ocean - ETNP_6_30 (SPAdes) (version 2) | ecosystem: Environmental > Aquatic > Marine > Oceanic | place: Pacific Ocean | collected 2013-06-19
TGGTAGGATGCATCCAGACACATTGAGTGCACTTAAAAAAGACCCAAGTATAAGTGGAGTAAGTTCTGAAAGAATCAGAGATGAGTTTGTAAAAAGTATTAAGAAAGCTAAAAATCCATCAAGTTATTTTAAACTAGCAGATAAATTAGGAATGTTATCACAGATATTACCTGGACTAAACATAAATAAAAATTTTATAAACACAAATGATTACATTGTTCAATTAGCTAATTTACTAAAAAATAATAAACCAGCTAAGTTACCATCAAAATTAAATTCATTAAAGTATTCGAACAATGAAGTTGCTGATATTACATTCTTGGTATCGTTACAAAATTTTAATGGAAAACAAATATATCTTTATAAAAAAATGCAAGATAAAACTAAACTATCTGTAGAACAAGTTAAAGAGTTTGGTAAAATTATTGGAAGAGAAAAAGAATTAGTTAAGATGTTTAACTTTAAGTTATCAGTTACTGGTAAAGATGTACCAAAAGATTTAAAAGGAAAAGAGATTGGTGACAAAATTAAAGATTTAGAAAAACAAAAATTTCTAAAAGAAAATGAATTAAAGTTGATACGTAAAGTTCTGTCACAATATGGTAGAAGTGCAAAAGAAGTTGAAAATATAATAAAGAAACATTATAAAAAAGTGAAGAAAAAATTTAGAGGTGATACTGCAAGAGACAAAGCTATGGCTATGTTAGGATATGCCGTGTTAACAACTGAAATAGCGGCTAGACCTAAACCTAAAAGATTTAGAGATATCTATAGTGCTCTTCCAATTGATTTAAAGAAGAGAGTTATGAATCTTAAAAATTATGACCAACGAAGAGACCATCACCCAGAGGGTAACGTTTTAAAACATACTATAGCTGTAACTAACAGAGCATTAAAAACTGGTGACATAGATTTTGCACTAGCCGCTTTATTTCATGACATTGGTAAAGACTCTACCGCTAAGATACATCCAAAGAAAGGATTTTGGACACACTATGGTCACGAGAAAGTTTCTGCTAAGTTAGTAAAGAAATATGCTACTTGGATAAAATCAATGGGTGGTAACGTGTTAGACATTTATTATATAGTAAGTCAACATACAAGAATGAAAGTGTTTGACCAGATGAAATGGCAGAAACAAGATAAATTAAGTAAGTTTAGAGCGTTTGGTAAACTAAAGAAATTTTCTGATACGATGGACGTTGGTGGTAGAAAATGATTAAATTAAAAGATTTACTTTTAGAAAAGAAGTTAAGAGTTTTTGATTTTGATGATACGTTGGTAAAATCTAATTCTAAAGTATACGTAATAAATAAAGGAAAAAGAAAAACTCTAACACCTGGTGAATTTGCAGTTTACAAACAAAAATCTGGTGATGAGTTTGACTTTTCTGATTTTGATAAAGTTATAGAACCTAAACAAATAAAAGCAATGTTTAATGTGTTTAAAAATATTTACAACGCTAGTGGTAGTAGAAGATTAACGATACTAACTGCTAGAGCGGCTTATAAACCAGTTAGGAAATTTTTAAAGGATGTTGGATTCAACGATGTGTACGTTATAGCTTTAGGAGACGCTAATCCACAAAAGAAAGCTGATTGGATTGAAAGTCAAATTAAAAAAGGTTATAATGATATTTTATTTCTTGATGACTCTGCTAAAAATGTAAGAGCTGTAAAGGGATTGAAAAAGAAATATCCAGCAATTAAAATGGACGCGAGAGTAGTAAGTTATGAGTGAAGATTTAATTATAAATTTGCTTGCAGGTGGTACATTACTATTTGCAATAGTGTTGAGTGTTTTAATTAAAAATACTAAAGTACACAAAGTACTAACTTTTATATTTTATCCATTGATAAAATTAAAAGATTGGGTAGACCCTAACTATTGGGCTAGTGAGGTAGGAGAAAAGAGTGGTCTATATGATAAGGCTAGAAACTCTAAGACTCGTCAATGGGTAGATAGTTTAGAAGGTTGGAAATGGTGGGTTTGGCAATTAGGTGTTGGTTTAATAGGTGTAATTATAGCAGAGTATCTATTAAATTTAATAGGAATGTCAATGTTACCTTGGGGATAAAATAGCTCTTGACACGTATACTGCTTTATGATTATATTTAGGTAATATGAAAAAGAAATGTAAAAAGTGTAAGGAAGAGTTAGATGGGATAATGATTTTTTATCCTGACCTTTGTTTATCTTGTGTTATAAAAATAACTGAAAATAGCTCTTGACTTTTAAATAAAAAGTTCGTATATTAAGTGGTATGAATAATAAAGAATTATTAGATTATATAATTAAGAAGTTCGATGGTGTTTTGGTAGATGACTATGATATTTATCATTACAAGGTAGAGGGTAAACCTTACGACATAAGGTTTGATTCCAATAGAAAAGAATGGTCATGTAGTTGTCCAGCGTTTACCTTTAGACACCGATGGAAAAAAAAGTTTTGTAAACATATAGTAGAGATGAAAAACAAAGCATTCAAATATCATCTTCATGGCCGAGATGGTGTCCGAATGGCTAGGTAACGGATTGCAACCCCGTGTATGTGAGTTCGAATCTCACCCATCTCTCAAGGAGAAGTAAATGAATATAACAAAGTTAGTAAACCTATTAGAAGAAGCAGAAACGTCATTGAATCATAAAGATTATCAGAGAGCCAAAGATATAATAGGTTATCTAATTGATGATGTTATAGAATTTGAAATGAAACACTCAAAAGATTTCGAAATACTCCAAGAAGTAGTAAAACGGGTCAGAGGTAATACTGATGAACTTACAAAGACTCGATTACTAAGTGGAGATATAGTAGGAGAAGCTTAAATAAAAAAAGAGGTTATATGAAAGAAACTAATACAAATACATATGTAACTATACCTTGTCAAAAATGTGGAAGGTTAGTTGAAAATTGTGGAGAACATGCGGTTAAAGCTACTTGTTCTTATTGCGTCTTAGCTATTATTGGTATGCCTGAAGAGAAGAAAAATACATACGTACCAACTGGTAGACCAGCCGGATGGCATTGGATGAAAGAATTTGTTGATAAAGATGGAACTGTATATCACAATGGAAAAGAAGTTCCTAAACTGAAGGGCACGCTACCACCTACTAAGGTGAAACCCAAAAAGAAAACTACTAAACGTAGGACTAAGGAACAGATTCTTCTTGATAGGAATAAAAAGAAGAAAGAAGCTCTTAAAAAGGCTAGACAAAAACAAAAGGATTTTCTAAACCACCAATTCGGAGACTAAATGAAAAAATCAAAATGGTTATCAGAACAAATTGTATGTGATGAGTGGGGAAGACCACCATCATTAGCAGATGTTCCACTTACTATAATGACGAGGGAACAAGCACTACTTAAACAAGGTGGTGATGCTAAATCAATTAACAAGTTATACAAGGAGACATTCAATGTCAAAAAAGAAAAGTAGTCAATGGAAAGACTATAAAACATTCACTTTAAGTGATGGTACTAAGTTCTTAGCTCGTGATGAGAAGGACGCTAAACTCTACAAACAAAAGGTAGGTGATAAGTAATGTTTGAGTTCGCAGTTATAGGTTTACTAATTTATATAGCCTATTTAATTGAACAAGGAAACAAACCTAAGTGGTAGAGTATGAGTGAATTTGAAAAAGCGGCTATGAGAATTATGGGAGTAATACTAATTGGTTGTTTGATAATTCTATATCTACAACTTCTTGGTTGTGCTCCCAATCCACCAAAGAAGGAAGAACCAATCCGAGATTATATTGATGATGTAAGTATGGAGAACTATGCGTAAAGTTATAGATTGTTTTCAAGAACATAATCCATTAATAAACAAGAAACTAAAAAACGTTTCTGTTGAAGAAGGAATGAAAATTGCTACAGAACTATTTGAGATACTTAATGAAAGAGGAGATGGAATTGGTTTGGCGGCTAATCAAGTTGGGATTGACGCGAATGTTGCCGTGGTTAATGTTAGGGAGCCTCTTATTCTCATAAACCCAGTTATAAAAGAACAATGGGATGAAGTAGATTATTACGAAGGTTGTTTATCTTGGCCTAAGAAAGGTGTTCACACAAAACGATTCAAAAACGTAATAGTGAAAACTGAACAATCAGAAAGTGAATGGTATTTTAGTGGTGTTGAAACTACAATGGAAGGTAAAGGTCAATGGGAACAAGAAGGAAAAAAACAAGAACAAGAAGATAGGTTGTTAGAAGCTATTTGTGTTCAACATGAGATAGACCATTTAAATGGAATAAGTTGTATTGACAAAGAAGTAAAATTAGAACCAATTGTCATGGATAAAAAAGTTGGTCGTAATGACCCGTGTCCTTGTGGTTCAGGTAAAAAATATAAAAAGTGTTGTTTGAGGAAATAATGGAAAAACAAAATACAATAAATAAAAAGTTAGATTACGAAACTGAATTATTAGTTATAACAATGGAAGAGTGTGGTGAGATGATTGAAGCGTGTTCTAAAGCTATCCGTTGTGAAGACTATAAAGATAATGATAGACTCATAGAAGAAGTTGGTGATGTTCTATGTATGATAGAGTTGATGAAAAATAGAGGGATGTTAAGTAGTAGAGATTTGAACAATAGAGTTCAGTTGAAAAAGATGAAGTTAATGAAGTGGAGTAATTTAATCAAATGAGAAAAACATTAACATATGACGATATAAACATTCTACCTAAATATTCAGAAGTTTTATCTCGTGAGGATGTTGACCTATCTACAAGGTTCACCAAGAATACCACATTGAGTATACCAATAGTATCTTCACCAATGGATACGGTTACTGAATTAAATATGGCTAAAGAAATGTTGGATATGGGTGGAGTTGGTGTAATACATAGATTTCAAAGTGTTGAAAAACAAACTCGTATGATGAAGTCATTACATTATGAATGGGATAGATGGTATAACATAGGTGGAGATGAAGATAGAACAGACCATACAAGAGTATTTGATGAATGGTATAAAAATATAAGACATTGGAATAGTCCGCCAACAAAATCTGATTACGAAGACTTACACGAATTACTTTGGTTTGCAGATGAAGCTAAGAAAGATGAAGATTATTGGAGTAAAAGACCCTTATGTGCAGCCGTTGGAGTCAAGGGAGACTACTTAGAGAGAGCTAAAGAATTGGTAAATAATGGTTGTAATGTACTATTTATTGATATAGCACATGGACATCATAAACTGATGAAAGATGCTATCAATAAATTGAAAGGGGAAAACAATGTCGAAATCGTTGCAGGGTCAGTTGCCACCGCAGAGGGAGTACGATTCCTATGTGAAAATGGAGCGGATTCGATTAGAGTCGGAGTGGGAAATGGAAGCTTATGTGAAACGAGAATTAGAACGGGTGTTGGTATGCCTCAAGTTACTGCTCTTCTTGATTCTGTCTCCGTTGCTGATGATTATAATGTTCCTATCATTGCTGATGGTGGTATTCGTACTATTGGTGATGTGTGTAAAGGACTTGCTTGTGGGTCTGATTCGGTTATGTTGGGCTCCCTTTTATCAGGTACAAAAGAAAGTCCAGGAGATATTGAAAAAATAGGTCAATGGCCAAACGAGAAGTTATTTAAAAAGTATAGGGGTTCTGCTTCAAGGGATTCCAAGAGGAGTAATAAGAATGTTGAAGGCAATCACAAAGTTATACCATATAAAGGGAAAACCTTTAGAATACTATCAGATATTAAGGATGGAGTTCGTAGCAGTTTCAGTTATGTTGGGGCTAACAATCTTTCTGAGTATCATAGTAAAGTAGAATTAGTAGAAATAACAACAGCTGGACAAATAGAAGCTCGTCCACATTTATTAAATGACTAATATTTATAAGTAGGAGAAAATAAATGCCTGATATAAATGACAAAAATACTATTATGACTATTCTTCACGAAGCTATTATGGAAGCTGATGAAGATAAAGCAAACACAGTACTACTTTTACTAAAAAAATACGAAGAAGAGTATGTAGAAGAAGAAGTTCAGATGTTAGATTCTATAGAAGATACTGAAGAGTTACCAGAAGAAGTTAAAGAAGTTGTAAAAGACCCAGAGGTAGCAGACTTAGTTAAACAATTCAAGAAACAAGAAGTAAAACCTACTGTTGAAAAGAGTCTTGTTGATTTAGATGAGATAATTGAACAACCAGAATTAGAAGTATCAGATAAACAAGAAAAACTTGATGGATTAAAAGAGGTATCTGCTAAACTTATTGCTACTGATTCTAAAGAAAGTATGGCTATTGTACAAGAAGTTGGTATAAAAATGAAAGAACTTGAGGAAGACATAAAAATTGACCAAGAACTTATCAGTAACCTTTACTCTAAAGGTGCTTCAGCGTCAGTTGGAAAGTCAGCATCTTCAAGTAGACGTAGGAGACGTTACTAATGAAAAACTTACCAGATATAATTCAATACGTAGAAAGAGCTTTATCAACAAAACAAGTTAGTGATTTGCAAGTAGCTTATGAAATAATGTTGGTAAACCAAAGAAATGAAGCTTTACAACCTGAAGTTAAAGCAGATATACCAGCAGAAGTTAAAGATTTTGAACAAGACGCTGTAGCTGTTGAGAAACAACGTCAAAAAGAAGAAAAAGAAATTAAAAAAGAATTTGTAAAGATTGAAAAAACTATGACATCATTCCAATCGTCACCTGGTAAACCATCAGTAAAACCAGCTCCTAAACCTGTAAGAAGGACAAGGACAAAAGCTCGGTCAAGACGTAGAAGATAATATGGGGATGTTTTGGATTTCGACAGGTGCTATTTGACAATTGAGTGCAACGGAGTTTGAGTAAGACTCGCTATAAAAGACTCACCAAACCTAATTGGCGATGAATCGCTAGACGGGTTGGTAATAGATTGGCATTTGGCTGAGTACGATGTACCATCCGAACCAATCGGTGACTACCAACCAACTTACGCATACGCTGCATAAGTTACTGAGTTGTCTAACACTCGGTCATAAAAAAAGTTAGACACCAACTCAAAGACACAATGAGTATAAATGATGTACGGAGCTATCCAAGAAAAATAGTCGGTGGTTTGTAAGTAACTTCTCGGAGGGTAGTAACTTAACTAAGTTGTGAATGACTCATTGTAAAATACATTCTGGACGGGGGTTCGAATCCCCCCATCTCCACCAAAATAGAAAGGAGCATATTGTGAATACACACAAATGGGTAGCGTCACTAATAGTGGTGACTCTAATACAAGGATTTTTCTCTGTAAACATAATGAAGAAAAATCGAGAAACATATAAAGGTTATATTGATATCTTAAAAACTGAAAATGATTACTTACATAAAGAGTTAAAGACTTTTTATGAACATGGAATCTCTGTTGATGTAACGATGTATCAACCAAATACTATTCAATGTGATGATACACCAAACATAACAGCAGATGGTACTCGAATTAGAATACATAAAGCTTCAGAATACAAGTTTGTAGCTTTATCAAGAAATCTTTTAAAAAGATGGGGAGGCCCATTTGACTACGGAGACTTCATTTTAATTAAGGGAACAAAAACTAAAGATGGTGTGTATCAAGTAAGGGATACTATGAATCCTAAATGGGTAAATGTAGTGGATATATTAGAATCAGAGAATGTAGTACCATACAAATATGAAAATGTACACATATATCCAATGAAATGGCCAGAGAGGATAGAGTTTGTATCAAATAGTTAAAAAAATATTGGAATTTAGAAATAGTAAATGATATATATTAAAAAGAGGTTATAAATGAAACAATTAAGTCCAGAACAAATCCAAGAAAATTGGCAAGAATTACGTCAATTAATAAACGACACCTTTTCAGGTGAACGTCTTGAAAATTTAAACAAGATGTATGATTACTTTGAAGATAGAATGTGTTTAGCTCCAGCTAGTGGTAAAGAACATTATCATAATGCTATGGTCGGTGGTTATGTAGAACACGTATTACACGTTACAAAGTTTGCATTACAATTAAAAGAACTTTGGGAAAAGGGTGGAGCTACTATAGATTTTACAGATGAAGAATTAATCTTCGCAGCTCTACATCACGATTTAGGAAAAGTCGGTGATTTAGACCACGATTATTACATTCCTAACGAATCAGAGTGGCACAGAAAAAACCAAGGTAAGATTTATACACATAATCCTAAATTGCAGTACATGACTGTAACAGATAGAGCTCTTTGGTTACTACAAAACTTTAATATTCCAATGAATCAGACAGAGTATCTTGGTTTGAGACTAACAGATGGGATGTATGAAAAAGCTAATGAGAGTTATTTGATTACATATCAACCAGAATTTTCATTACGTTCTAATATTGCTAGAATTTGTCACGCAGCTGATACCATGGCTACCTTTATTGAAGGTGACCAATGGAAAAGAGCTGGTCAAGAGTCAGAAAAAGTGGTAGAAAAGTCTGTAAGTAACATAAAACAAGCAGTTAGTGGTGGTAAAACAGATGAACCAGAAGAAGAAAGTGGTTTATCTAAAAAACATTCAGATTTATTTGAAGAATTATTTGGAGAAAGTTAAATGTTTTTAGAAATAGCTCTTGGAGCATGTAGTATTTTGCTTGTAACTTCACTATATGTTAATTGGAATCTTTTAAATAAGAACGAATTACTCGAAGATATGATTGATAGTACAAATGAAATGGTAGAAGCTACATATAGAGGAATGAAAAAGATTGATTCAACTGGACATTTTGAAGCAGACGATGAAATTGGTTCGGTTTTTGAAGGAATAAAATTAACAATTGAAAACTTAAATAATTTTGTAAAAGGAGAAAACGTAAATGGGTAGAAAAGCCAAAAAAGGAAGTAGTCGTTACTACTTTACCGATAGAACAGAAGCCGCTATTATAAGGTATAATAATAGTGATAATCCAATTTTAAGGAATAAAATCTATAATGAACATATTCACAAGGCTTTTGATAAGTTATGTGAAAATATTATTCATACATTTAAATTTTATTACTTTGATGTTCCAAGTGAAGATGTAAAACACGAAGTTATGTCTTTTCTTGTAATGAATATGCACAAATTCAAAGAAGGTAAGGGAAAAGCTTTCTCATATTTTAGTATTGTAGCTAAAAACTACTTAATTTTACACAATAATAAAAACTATAAAAGTTACAAACAGAAAAAAGATGTGTCTTCTTTAGAATATGGTGATAATATGAAGATAACTGAAGATGACTTTATAGATGAAACTGAACAATTCTTAGAACAGACTCTAACTTTTTGGGATGAGAACATAAATAAGGTGTTTAAAAGACATCGTGATATAATGGTTGTTGATTCTATCTTAGAATTATTCAGAAGACGTATGTTTCTTGAAAACTTCAATAAAAAAGCCCTCTATATCCTCATTAGAGAAATGACTGGTTCAAATACACAACACATTACACGAGTTGTGAATACTCTGAAGAAGTATCACAAAAGGTTAATGTATGAATATACCAATTTTGGACAAGTTGATGTTAATTATACAGGTTCATTGATAAGTGATGAACCACGTGGTAGGACGGAATACACATATAACTTTTAGTTTACGTAACCACTCTACAAAAAAAGGGGAACTAAGTTCCCCTTTTTTGTTTTTTACTACTTCTTGAATAAACCGACCAAGAATAGTAGTGCTATTAAACCAGCAAATCCACTATTACCAAATCCATTGATAATATTTGTTAGATTACCGATTACACTAACACCAAATACACCAGAACCAAACAATACTTCAACTACTGCACCTACTGCAACAAAGTTTATAAGCATCTCCATGATTCCAGTTACCCATTCGTTTACGGTTTTCATAATCTCTTTCATAGTCTTTCTCCTTTCGACAAGTTAAGTTAAGAAATCGTATAAATAACTATGATATATATAAGTTTTTCTTAGGCTATATATATGATTTCTTGTTATATTCACGAATACGTTGAGATAGTGGTTTTCTACTATTTAACCACTCTAAAATTTCATCCTTTTTACTATTAGGATTCCAAAATAACTTTTTTACATCATAAAACAATATTTTCCATAACAAATTCTTAATCATCTTTTTTATATTTACTTAAATCAAGATTGGGTAGAGGTTTTTCTATTTTTAAGTCTTTAAGTTTTGAATTAGCTACTACAAGTTTACTACCACCAACAATATTTCCGTTTACAACATGATATATAAAGAACGTAGTCTTCCACATACCCACACG
>Ga0209645_1001892_pt1 | contig 10222 bp, 6 predicted proteins | sample ETNvirenome_6_30_FD_184070 | JGI IMG/M metagenome (GOLD analysis project Ga0209645, IMG submission 184070) | Marine viral communities from the Pacific Ocean - ETNP_6_30 (SPAdes) (version 2) | ecosystem: Environmental > Aquatic > Marine > Oceanic | place: Pacific Ocean | collected 2013-06-19
TTATTCAGCAATCCAGTTCAACTGGTGCTACTGCTAACACTGATTTCACCAAGACTTCTCTTACAACAAGTGATTATGAGTTTGAGAAGAACCCTTGCTTCATTGCTAAGATATCAAGATCAACCAGCACTGTTACTGTAATTGCTGAGCAACCACACAGACTGAATGCTGGTGATGCTATCATCATTAGAAATGTAACCGATAGCACTAACACTGCTGGTACATTCAATCTAGGATACAACGGTAACTTTACTGTTGCTTCTGTAGTGGACGATATGACGTTCACTTATACAATTGTAGCAACACCAGGTTCACCTGCTACTAATGATGTCACCGTAAGAAGCACTTCTCTCCCAAGATTTGAGAGACGCAACTTACAGACTAACCTGTATATCTACAGAAACGAAGTTATCTCTGAATACATTGATGGTGTTCAGGATGGTATCTATCATGCAATCGTATTGAATGCAGATAACCCAATCACTGAAGAGTTTACAACACTTGAATACTCACAGAATGTTGTTAACCTCTATCCTAACCTTGATAGAGATAACGCACTGGTCAACTCTAACTCACCTGCTTCTGTATCTTTCGCTAAGAGATCACCACTGGGTGATGTTGTAACCAATGATGTTCAGGCAAGTATTACAAGAGAGACAGTAGATAGAACTCTCAAGACACTGTATATTGGTCATGATGTTACTTCTGTAACCAACAACCCAACAAATGCAACCATTACTTTCTCCAGAAATCATGGTCTTGCTGGTATTAATACCTTTGTTGGATTTATTGATGGTGGTTCTGGTCACACCAATGGCACATATAACAACGTCAAACTGTTTAATGAGTCTGGTTTAACAACCTGGAATGGTGCTACTGCTAATATTACAGTTGTTGGTGGTGCTGTTACTACTTGTGATATTGTATCACATGGTTCTGGTTACTCTGCTGGTGATTACTTCTTTGACACAGCAGACATGGGTGGTACTGCTAATGCAAAGATTACTGTAAATGCTGCTGGTATTTCTACAAACATCGGTGACGTAATCAACTTCACTGGTCAAACAACTTTCGAGACAAATGACAAGTTACATAGAATTACTGGTGTTCCTGCTGCTAATCAGGTATCTATTGCTAAGACTGCTGGTGACAATGCTGTAACAACTAATCAGTATGGATTTGTTGTTGGCAACTCTGTCACAATCAACAGTGTAACTGCTCTTGATTCTGCAACTGGTTTAGTTACAGTCACAACTAACAGACCACACACTCTGTTTGCTGGTAATGGTTTCCAGATTAATGACTCTACCAATAATAATCTGGGTCATTATCTGGTTAACGATAGAGTTGGAATCCTGACATTCTCTGCCAAGACTAACAGAACTATCACTGCTGCTAATGGATTTGTCCTGAAGCGTGGTATGGATGTTAACCTTGCTGATACAAATATTGAATCAGAGAATCTTGCTGTAAGATCTGTTCCTTTCTATGCTAACGAATCACTTGAGATTGTAGCATTCACATCTGATACTCAAATCAGAGTTACTAGCCCTGCTGGTGTTAGTGCTATTCTTAAGCGCTTCCCAATGGGTTGCTATGTTCAGGTAGGTAATGAAATAATGAGAGTTGTTAGCAGCTCTCTTGGTGGTCTGAATAATGATGAACTGACTGTGATTCGTGGTTCAATGGGAACCGATCAGAAGACACACCCTGTTGGTTCTAAGATTACTAAGATTCAACCATTTGCTGTTGAATTTAGAAGACCATCTTATGTTAGAGCATCTGGTCATACCTTTGAATATCTTGGTTATGGACCTGGTAACTACTCAACTGCACTACCACAAGTTCAGACAATCACTCTTACTGAAAGGGAACAGTTCCTTAATCAGGCACAAGAAAGAAAGTGTGGTATTGTTGTCTACACTGGTATGAATAGTTCTGGTGACTTCTTCATTGGTAACCAGAAGAAATCATCTGCTACTGGTGAAGAAACTAACTTCGACACACCAAATCCTGGTGATGAAGGTGGTACCGGTGGCGGTGGTAATAATATCTTCAATGAGATTATTATCAAGAATAGAATCATTGTTGAGGGTGGTGACAACAACACTGAGATTTCAGAATTCAACGGACCTGTTAACTTCAACGAGAAAGTTACAATTAACAATGAGTTAGCACTCAACGGTCCACTGAGAATCTCTGACCCAACTCAGTCTACTTCTACTACCACTGGTGCTGTAACAGTTGTTGGTGGTGTAGGTATTGGTAAGAACTTGAATGTTGGTGGTGATACTAACATCGGTGGTAACCTAACTGTCACAGGAACAATCAATATTCCTGGTGGTTCAGGTGGCGCTACATTTGGTAATCTGCAACTTGCTGTTACTGATGATAACACACTTGATATCAAACCAGGTCAAGGTGACCTGAGACTTGGTGCTGGTGGAATAGGAACTAACGTTGTTGCTATTCAAACTAACACAACTATTGTTGGTGTTCTGAGTGTAACTGATGACATCACTGCGTTCTGGTCATCTGACTCTAGACTCAAGGATAATGTCCTGCCTATTGAAGATGCACTTGCTAAGGTAATCTCTATCAGTGGTAATACATTTGATTGGAACAATGAATCCAATAAGTCTGGTCACGATGTTGGACTGATTGCACAAGAGATTCAAGAGGTTCTTCCAGAAGCAGTTATTGAAAGAGATAATGGTTATCTTGCCGTTGATTATCATAAGGTCATTCCTCTCTTAGTTGAATCAATTAAGGAACTATCTGCCAGAATTGAGCGCTTAGAGAACAACACATAAATAACTAAAAAAGTAGTATAAGATGGCGAATATTCGTAAGTCATTTAACTTTAAGAATGGCGTTCAGGTTGATAATGACAAGTTTATTGTCAACCCGAATGGTTTAGTTGGTATTGGAACTACGGTACCTACTGAATTACTTGATGTAAGAGGTACTGTTAAGGTTAGTGGTCTTGCGACTGCAACTAAACTTCACTCATCTGATGCATTAATCAGTGGTATTGCTACCATCACCAACTTTACTGATGGTACGGTAACTATTCAGTCTGGTGTTATTTCTGCTACGACTGGTGTTGTCACCTTCCACGGTGATGGTGCTGGTCTTATTAATATTCCTACCTCTCAATGGGTTGACGTTGATGTAGGTTTAGGATTTACAAGTATCTACAACATTGGTAATGTTGGTGTAGGTACAACTGACCCAAGACATTCTTTACAAATTGGTGGTAACCCTGACACCACTGGACATCAGGGTGTTGGTATTAACTCTATCACTGGTGGAATAGTAGCATCTGGTGTTGTTACTGCAACAACTTTCTCTGGTAATATTAACAGTAATAATGCAACTATTACCAATGCAACAGTAACCAGAGGTATTCAAGCAGGTAATGCTAATGTTACTGGTGTTGCTACTGTTACTAATCTACTTGAAATCCGTAGTACTGATAGTACACCTGGTAGAGTTGATTACTATTGTGAGTCTTCTAATGCTCACCGTACCAGAGTTCAATCTGCACCACACTCTGAGTATAGTGGAAACGTAACTGTTACACTTCCTACTACTAATGGTGACCTGATTGCTGGTGATACTTCATCTGCAATTACACAGAATATTAATACAACTGGTAAGATTACTGCTACTGAGCAAGATGCTACCAGACTGAATGTAACTGGTATTGGTACTGTTTCTGAACTTGTAGCATCTACAAGTGCTAAGGTAGGTACAGGAACTGCATTTACGGCACTGAACACTGGTAAGGTTGGTATTGGTACAATGCTGCCAGGTTCTGACTTTGAAGTACGCAATCCTGGTGCAACTATTGATGTTGTAGCAGATACTGGTATTGCCAAGATTGCACTGGGTAATACTGATATTACTGGTCAATCATCTGCTGAATTGAGATATGGTGCACAGGCAGAAACATTAGATATTGTCAATAAATCTACTGGTAATATCAGATTTATTGTTGATGAGAGTCCACTTGGTATAAACACTGGTTCATTCACCTGGCACCATCAGTCACCAGCATCTACGCTGATGACTCTAACATACAATGGTATGTTGGGTATCAATAATACCACTCCTAGTGAGAGAGTTTCTGTTGGTGGTGGTCTTACTGTCACTGGTAATGCATTCATCAACGGTAACGTAACTGCTAACGCTTTCGCTGGTAATGGTTCTAACCTTACCAATATCACACTTCCAGATCCTCTAGGTTCTAATACTTTCAGACAAACTGGTATCAGTACATTTGGTGAGATTCACGTATTCAATAACACTGGTGTTGGTAACCCACTCACAGTTGGTCTGAGTTCTATTGGTATCAGTACTCAGAGACCTATTGCTGGTCTTGATGCTAGACGTGACATTGGTATGTTTAGCAGAATTGCACTCAACCAAGACTCTATCAACGGTATCTCTGGTCCTGTTCAGGCATTTGATATTAGACTTGATGATATTAGATTAGATTGTGAAGGTACAATCAAGACTAGATCTATTGGTATTGGTGGTAGTGCAAGGTCTGGCTTTGATATGGGTCAGGCAATCAATGAAGGTGGCGCATATCCTGCTCTTATCCTTGCTAATGTCAACGATGCACAACGAAACGCAATCACCAATAGAGTTTCTGGCGGTTCAACTATTGCTGGTTCTATCATCTATAATACGACATCTAACCAGTTCCAAGGTTATGATGGTACCGCCTGGGCACAGCTTGGAACCGGTGGAGGCGGTGGTGAAACATATACACTCCCAGTTACTTCTCCATCTAACAACGCAGTCTTAACTCTTACTGGTTCTGGTGGTTCAACTGATGCAGTTACAATCACACCTGGTAGACATATAGAAATTGCCAATGTTTCTGGTGGTGGTTTCACTATCAACAACACTATGGGTGTTGGTGGTACTTGGACTACAACTGCTGCTGGTATTCATACCACAAAGAATGTTGGTATTGGTACCACAAACCCAGAGAATAATACACTGCAAGTTGCAAGACACGGTGTTCTTACAGGATTTGGAACATTTATGGCAGAGGTTGGTGTTACAACCAATATCAACTCTTTTGCTATCAACACACCACCTCAAGATGGTGACTTCTTAACCGCAGAATATACATTACACCTACAACAAACTGGTGGTAATGTTCAGGTATCTAAGTCACTGATTATGCAGGATGGAACAAATACAGACTCACAAGAGTTTGCAATTATGTTCACAAATAGTCTGCTTGTTTCGGTTGGTTCTTCCATTAATGCTGGTTCGTGCCACCTTAATGTTACACCTCAACCAGGTATTAGTGGTCTTACCACTTATAGATTCACCAGAACAACACTGATCTAATATGTCAAGAGTAGGACTTTCCACTGAAATAATCGAATTGGGGTTAAAAGCAACCCCAATTGATTATACACCAGAAGCAATTGATGAATACTTAGTCTTAGTCAATCTACCAGAAGATTGGGAAGAAGTTCATAATTATATTATCAATGAGAATGAGATTGATGGTATACCAAATAGAAGAGTTGATTGTACTAATGAAAAGAAATTTTCATTGAGAGGTGCAATTTATGCTATGAGTGTTGAGGAAGCAGAACTTCTTGCTACTCATGCAAAGGTGGAATCTGTTACACTAAACCCTGATAAGTACCCACAACCAGAATCACTACTTGTAAATCGTTTTAAGAAAGACGTAGCTATTAATAAACCTCTGATGACAGCGGACCTGGATTTAGAGACTATTTTCTATTACGATAAGACACATTCTAACTGGTCCATGTCATTCATGGAGAACCCAGGAAGATTTCCTGCTCCATATTCTGGAGTTGGTATTGCATCAACCACTGTTACTAGAACAGATCTTAAGTATTCATACACTGGTAAGGGTGTAGATGCTGTTGTTATTGATACTGGAACTGGTACTCTTCATCCAGAATTAGTAAGTGATGAAGGTGTATACAGAAACAGAGATGTTATTCTTGATGGACCATACTATGTTGATCCAGAATATTTTAACTCTAATGGGTATACTTACACTAGAGTTTTAGGTGGTCATACTCTTGGTGTTGGTATTGCAACTGATAAAGCAAAAGAATGGTGGACTGATGCAAGTAAGAGGTCTGCTAAATTCCAGTCATTAGGTACAATATCATCTAGTATTAGTGCAACCTATACATACGGTCACGCTACAGCATCAAGTGCACATACCAATGATTCCATGCCCATAGGAAATAGTCACGGTACTTCTTGTTCTGCACAAATTGGTGGCAAATCTTTTGGTCTTGCTAAAAATGCTAATATGTGGTCTATTCGTGTTAATTTGGGTGATGGTGCACCCATTGGTGCTGCAACAGCATTAGATTTCTGTACACTATGGCATCAGGCAAAGAAAAAAGCACAAGCAGGTGATGTAAATCCTACGATTATTAATAATAGTTGGGGTAGTGGTGGTTCAACAGGTAATAGTTTTGGTGTAACATATAATATTCATTATAGAGGTACTAACAGCACCTACACAGGTAATGGTAGTCAATTTAATCCACCTGCTGGCAGTGATGGATTCAGACAACACGCACAATTTACATTTAGAAGAAAGACTGATACCACCACTCAAGCTGCTGCTTATAGTGCCAATGGTGATTTTAATACAGTATTTGCCACAACAAACAATTCAGCTGCAGAAAATGCAATCGCTGCTGGATGTATTGTAGTTGCGGCAGTTGGAAATGATAATGGTAAATTATGTGATAGACATGATGTAGATTTTAATAATTGGTTCCAGTTCAGTAATAATTTTGTTCATAGATGTGGTGGTGTAGATAAAGGATTCAGTGGTGACCATGATATTGGTAAAGGTACAATTCGTATTGGTGCATTAGATTGTGCTGTTGAACCTGATCAAGACTTACAAGGTGCTGGTGCTTATAAAATGAGAAAGGTTTGCTATTCAACTTCTGGTCCTATGGTTGATATATTTGCACCTGGTGAAATGACTATGAGTGCATCTTATAAAAGTGTTTATAATGCTAATGATTTTGCCAGACCCGATGCAAATGACGGCACAGCGGCAGGAACTTTCTATGACCGTTACTTTAATGGTACTAGTGCTGCTACACCAAATGCTGTGGGGTTGATGTGTTTATATCTGGAATCTAATAGAAAAGCATCTCAACAAGATGTGAGAAACTGGTTGACTACTGAAGCATGTAAAGATGGTTTGATTTCAGACCCATATCCTGGTATTAATGACACTGGTTATTGGTCACAAGCACGTGATGACACCTTTGATGGTTCTAATAAAGCATATGACTCAAGAAATGTTCGTGGCAATGGTAGTTTAAGAGGTGCACCCAACAAGGTTACCTATAATCCTTATGCTACAAATGTAGAACCTAAGATGAGTGGTGTGAAGACTAACGGTATTCGCTTCCAACAATCATAAATACAAGAAAAAACGACAATGGCAGATAAAGGTTTTGGTGTAAGGGAGATTGACTTAATTGGTGGTGATGGTGGTACACCTTTCATTGAGAGTCCCAATAACTTAAATTTGAATGCAAACACTGTTGGTGTTTCTACTAATATGACTGTTGGTGGTACATTATCTGTTGGTACTGATGCCACTAATCGTACTGAACTTGGTATCCGCTCTATTGGTATTGGTACAACTAATGCTGCTGGTAGAGATGCAGGTATTAATACTGCACCTGGCACATTAATCTATGATACCGTATTAGGTCTACAAGTATATACTGGAATGCAGTGGAGAACTGTTGCAGGAACCAGTGTAGATGCTGGCGGTGGTGCTGGTGGTAACATGGCAATTGTTGTTACCAGTAGTGATATTGCTAACAGTGGTGATGTTCTCGGCACTGACTTTAACTATGATCAATTTGGTTGTGGTGGTAATAACACCAGTCCACAACTCACCTGGACTGTCACAGGAACAAACACTGACGTAGCATCATTCAGACTGAGAGTTACTGACGAAGATGCAAATGATTTCATTCACTGGAGTGTTGATGGTATCACTGCTGCAACAGGTAGCATTGCTCAGAACGGAACATTTAGTGGTTCACCAACTATTAACGCCACTGGTTATGCACCAAATGCTGTAAGAGCTAATGGTTGGGGTGGTGCTTGCCCACCACCTGGAGACACACACACATATAATATTGTAATCACAGCACATGATGCTGGTGGTGCAGCAGTAACACAGGATGGTGTTGCTATTACATCAAATACGTTACAGTTTGTCCGTGGTAACTAATGGCAACATCAACAGCAACAGCAGGTATTGGCGCTCTTACTGGTGAGATTAAGTTCTCACAGTTGAGACATACCTTTCTCAGAATGCAACCAAGAACCACATTTGCTGGTGCGGAAACGTTTGATACTACTATCACTCAGGTAAGTGCATCACAGTTACTGAGAGATACAACTAGTGCCAATCCTAATGTTCCTGATGCAACAGAGAACTCTGCTATTGCCACAACAAACAATTGGAAACCTTCTCAGTTTCCTAATGCTCTGAAGTTTTATTATGCAGAACAAACTGGTACAGAGTCACAGTATAACATAGGTGCACAAGCATGGAATAGTAACTTACCACTGAGTATCCGTAAGTTCATGTTCCTTGAGGGAACACTTAGTTCTACATCTTCTGCAACTGCTGCTTGTAGATTAACAAATACAACAAAGAATATAAGACTTGATGTTGGTGGCACTATCACTGGTGCTGGCGGTGCTGCTGGCTCTGGTGGACGTGGTGGTGGTAATAGTGGCAACCCCAGTCAAAATGGAGAAAATGGCACTGATGGTGGCAATGGTGGCGCTGGTCTCCAATTGCCTGCTTCATCTGATAATGTTGTTGTAAATATTCGCACCACAAGCACTGAAATCCGTGGCGGTGGCGGCGGAGGAGGAGGCGGTGGTGGAGGTGCTCAAGGCGACTCCTATTCTACTACTGGTTGCACCAACGGACCTTACTCTGGTTGGCCCTATAGAGGTGGTTGTGGTGGTGGAGCGTGTAGTGCTCCCTATGTTGGACCTGACGCTTGGTATATTTGCTACTATCCTGGCACAACCACAGTATCTGGTGGTACTGCTGGCGATGGTGGTAACGGTGGTCTTGGTGAAGGACACGGACAGACTAGAACTGATGGCTCTGCAGGCACTGCTGGTAGTGACCCTGGTGCACCTGCTGGCAGTGGTGGTAATGGTGGAGACGGTGGAGACGGCGCAGTGTTTGGTTCAGCAGGTGGTGCTGGCACAGATGGTATAGACTCCAATACAGGCGCCACAGGCGGCACAGGAGGCGCTGCAGGGACTGCTGGACCATCTATGACTGGTTCTGGTTATAACTTTACTGGAGTAATCAATACATCAGGTGTTGATCAAACAATCTTTGGTCCTATTATTGGTGGCACACAGATACCTTAATATATAAGATAACTGAATTATATTAATGTCCGAAGAGAAAGAGTACCCTTCTGTTGGTCAACAAGCAAAGAATCTTACCAAGACTGCATTTAAGATTGTCAGTGGGATTATTGAAGGTAAGCATCCCATCATGGCATCAGAAGAAACTAAAGCAAAGAGAATAGAAACTTGTCTTGCCTGTGATTGGTATGATGATGTTGATGGTGGTAAGTGTAAAGACTGTGGATGTTTCTTACAGGCAAAGTATCCTTGGGCATTAGCATCATGCACCAGAGGTTACTGGGGTACTGATGAAGAAGCATTCACTGAATACTTTGAAAAGCTTGACAAGGAAGAGAAAGAGGAGTAGACTACCCTTGTTGGGGTTGATGATGATGCACTAGCCTCTTAAAGAAATATATAACTTCTAGAACAACCATACCAAAGGTATGTATAAAAATGTGGAATTACAGGTGCGAGATATATACAGAGGCAATTGCCAGAGTTATCCATTATGTCTGGTCAGATGTAGAACTTACTGAAGAACAGGTACGAGAAAAGCTACGAGATGAATTTGGTAGCGATGTAGAAATTTTTACTATTGATTATGATTAAGCATTCGACAACCCCTATTTTACCCACAGAACTTGTTACTTACTATCCAGAGATTGATTTAGAACCATTAAAAGAATATTTGCAGAAGTTACCCCCTTCTGAATATACTCACGGTGCTTTGAGACAGACAAAGAATCATTATTTACATAAGTTG